>Ga0115565_10000213_pt1 | contig 47807 bp, 47 predicted proteins | sample COGITO_mtgs_1105_FD_87199 | JGI IMG/M metagenome (GOLD analysis project Ga0115565, IMG submission 87199) | Pelagic marine microbial communities from North Sea - COGITO_mtgs_110530 | ecosystem: Environmental > Aquatic > Marine > Epipelagic | place: Germany:Helgoland, sampling site Kabeltonne... | reverse complement strand
TGCAATAATGCCGATATCTTTGCTTTGTGCTTCCGCACATTCGCGGGTGCAGCCTGATACCGCAAATTTGATTTTGTGGGGCGCTCGTAAACCTTTGTAACGATTTTCCAAATCGATGGCTTGACCCACAGAGTCCTGAACACCATAGCGACACCACGTGCTACCGACGCAAGACTTGACTGTGCGCAATGCTTTTGCGTAGGCATGTCCGGTCTCAAAACCGCCTAATACCAAGCGTTCCCATATATCGGGCAGGTCTTCCACGCGCGCACCAAACAAGTCGACTCGTTGACCACCGGTGATTTTGGTATATAGGCCATAGTCCTTTGCTACTTGTCCTAGCAAAATAAGTTTTTCTGGTGTTATTTCGCCGCCTGGAACACGCGGTACAACAGAATAAGTGCCATCCTTTTGCATATTACCTAAAAAGATATCGTTGGTGTCTTGCAATCCAACGTGTTCATTTTTCAAAATGTAGTCATTGTAAACAGACGCAAAGATAGAGGCTGCTGCAGGCTTACAAACTTCGCAGCCAAGGCCTTTGCCGTGTTTGGAAATTAATGCGTCAAAGGTGTTAATTCCTTCCACTTTGACAACGTGAAATAATTCTTGCCGCGAATGCGCAAAATGCTCACAGATATCTTTTTTAATGTCGACGCCACGCTTTTGAAGTTCGCTATCCACGACATTTTTAAGCAATGCAGAGCATCCTCCGCAGCCCGAGCTGGCTTTTGTGCAAGTTTTTATAGCGCCCAAATCATTGTTGCCGGCATCAATGGCCGACACAATATCTGCTTTTGAGACGTTATGACATGAGCATATCGTTGCTGTCATTGGCAGCGCGTCAGCCCCTAACGCGGGCACGGCGTTATCTGACATTGGCAGAATTAAGGACTCAGGAAACTCAGGTAAATCGATATCATTGAGTGCATATTGCAATAGCGTGTCATAGTCACTTGTGTCGCCAACCAATACTGCGCCAAGCAGTTTGAGTTGAGTCGCATCGACGACGATTTTTTTGTAAATGCCTAGAGGTTGATTTTCATATGTGTAGGATAAAGAGTTGGGTGTTTTTGCATGAGCATCACCAATAGAACCTACTTCAACGCCCATAAGCTTTAGCTTGGTGCTCATATCTGCGCCTGCAAATTTAATGGTCGCAGGGGTGATACCATTGAGAATATGCGAGACGGCAGCTCGCGCCATCGTATAGCCTGGCGCCACCAAGCCATATATGCGCTGCTGCCATAATGCGCATTCACCAATCGCATAAATACTATCATCAGAGGTCAAGCAATGATCATCAATGACAATCCCTCCGCGCGCTCCGATGGCCAATTCGTGCGCTTTTGCTAAGGCATCACTAGGGCGTATTCCAGCCGAAAATAAAATCATGTCGGTGTCTAAAAAAGTACCGTCTGCAAAGTTCATTCGATATCGGCATGCGTGTCCTTCGATGATTTCTTGAGTGGCTTTTTGAGTGTGCACATGAACGCCGAGCTGATTTATTTTGTCACGCAACACACGACCGCCAGAACCATCAAGCTGAACCGCCATTAACTGGGGCGCAAACTCTACAACATGCGTTTCGAGCCCCGCTTCTTTGAGGGCATTGGCGGCTTCTAAGCCCAATAACCCGCCACCAACGACGACACCTACTTTGCTAACTTTTGCGGACGCTTTAATGGCATGCAAATCTTCTATGGTGCGGTAAACTAAGCAATGTGGCTGATCATTTCCTGGAATGGGCGGCACAAAAGGATAGGATCCTGTGGCTAACACGAGTTTTTCATATGCGTATTTCGCGCCGCATTTTGTGGTCACCACTTTTGCTGTTTTATCAATGTGACTTACCCAAGCGTCAGTCTCAAAACTCACCTTAAGAGAATGATAGCGTTGAGGCGTTGTCATGGCGAGATCATCAGCACTTTTGCCACTAAAGAATTCGGACAAATGGACTCGGTCGTAAGCCAAACGTGGTTCACCTGATAGGACTCTAAGTGAGATGCTAGGATTTTGTTCACGCAATTGTTCGACAAAATGGTGGCCAACCATGCCATTACCTATGACTAAAATATCGTCTCTGACGATGCTATTAGAAGCATGATCATATGCATCCTTTGCTGTTGGGAGGCTAGCACTCGCGGTATGGATTTTTGAATCAACCATAATGTTTTCCTTTTTCAGGCATAAAAAAACCCACAGCAGATACATCTGCTGTGGGCGCCATTGCCGTTATTTGTTTAGCCAACGTTGGCTAATAATAAATATATTGTTTTGGTGGTGGCTCACTGATGTTTGATGTGCTGAAGCCTCATCAACTAACGATCACTGGGCCAAGATCTGGGTTTGTACTAAACCTGTTTTTAACATGACCTTACACAAAACGTGCCAGTTAAATTATTTGTGTATTTTCAATGATGTAGTGTTTGAGTGCTTGATTGCATGCTTATTTTTGCACCAAGGGTGAGCAAATTTGCATTATAAAGGCGCAGTACTTTCAAGAATGAACACAAGTGGCGGTAAAGGTGTCCGTTAAATATTCGCATCTTGTTTTGTTACATGTGCTATTGAAATTAGAATGGAAATATCACTTCAATGCTGCATGCTTAAAGACGAAGCACATTAAAATAAGCTCGGGCAGCGACTCGGACGGAATCATGCTTACAGATTATCTCTTAAGTTTTATTTATTCGACCTCGATACTAATTTCCAGCCTTGTTTTTTCGAACGTCGTGATGAGTGCAAGCTCACCAGAACAAATCACCGTATTAAAAATCTGTGAAAAACTCAGCAGTACGACGAGTTGATAAAAAACGTGCAAGGTATAGGAGAAGCAAAGCTAGATGAAAAGCAATACAGGCTTTATATTTCAGCGTTAGCGCTCAAACGACCAGTATTTTGCATGCGCAGCAACGACGCACTGTTTTCGCAGCAATGACGTGTGTAATGGGTGTAGATTCGCATTGTAGTTTGCTATAATACGCCGCCTTTTAACGCTGTTAAGCACAAAGTTGTAAAAATGAGTCTGATAATTTACGCTGTCCGCAATTTCCTTGGTGTCATTATTGCTTTTGTCGATGTGATTACGCGAGGACCAAAGCTAAAAAGAAGTAAGCACGTCCAAGAAAAAGTTGAGCAAGACTTGAAAGGACTGTCGTTATATCAATTTTTTGCCTGTCCGTTTTGTATAAAGACTCGGCGTGCTATGCACAAAATGAACTTACCCATCGAAAAGCGCAGCGTATCCAAAGGTTCGCCTTTTAGAGAAGAGTTGCTCACTGAGGGCGGCAAAATTCAATCGCCCTGCCTGCGTATTGAAAAGGCCGACGGTGTTGAATGGCTATATGACTCGTCGGCGATTATTGCTTATTTGCAAACGCGATTTGTGCGCTAATGTTACGGACAGGTTTTAATCGACCGCCTACCAGCACTGCAAGGATAAGATCAGCGAGCAAGCGCTCGTTATATTGCCGCTAGGCTAAAAGCCGTATGCCGACTAAGCCAAGCATTACGATATTCGCTAACGCTGCAATGATAAAGAAATAGCTTCGCGGACTTGGATTTTTTTCAGTGGCGATGGTGTAGTACAGCGCCATGTGAATTATCCTCGCGGCGACGTATATCCACATGCAGATAGCAAAGGCGCTGCTCGTAAAGTTCATCACAAACGCGAGCAAAACGGTTCCCAAAAATAGCGGACTGTTTTCTAAGGTATTTTGAAAGGTACGATGCGATCTAAACACCAAGCTATCATGAGATAAGTCATTACCTATTTTACCAGGGATAGCATTGGGCTGTTTTGCCTTTATTGTGGTTGCCACCGCCCACTGCACTAGCAGCATGACGAGGTAAATATAAAAAGCTAGGTAGGCAGAATAGGTGAGTTCAATCATGGCAATCCTTATGTTATTTGTATAACACGGTAATTTAAACCGTGTTTAATCGTTTACTTTACTAACTTCACTATGTGACTTAAGTACTTTGTCACCGTCGTCTTGCGTAATCAAGTATGCGGGAGATTGTTCGCTCGCGTTTCGCGACACTTCCGAGCCTTTGATGGTTTTACTTACGTCTTGCGTAAAGCGAGAAGAAACCTTACCTTCTGCAGTCCCATTGCCCCATTTCCATTTTACCTTTGTGTTTATTGCATATCCGTTCATGTTTGTATCCTTTTGTTACTATACCTTCAATTATTAGAGTCTAAAAAGTGCGGCGGTGTCCGGATGACACCGCCGCTAACAGGCTATGCCGCCTCTTCGTCAGTCATTACTGATACGCTCTTTATATTGATGAACTCTTTAATGCCAAAACCGCCATGTTCTCTGCCATGGCCGCTGGCCTTAACGCCGCCAAACGGTAGATTAGGTTGAGCGAGAGAGTAGCCATTTATATTCACCATACCCGTGTCAAAATGCCGAGTGGCCAACTCAATAGCGCGCTCAACATTTTCAGAGAAAATGCCGCCGCCTAGTCCATACCGACTGTCGTTGGCGACATCCATGGCCTCTTGGTCATTCGCGACTTTGATGAGGGAGGCTACAGGTCCAAATAATTCGTCATCGTAGGCGGGCATGCCAGGGCTTAAATTCTCAAGAATCGAAGCAGGATAAAAGAACCCCAGGCGGTCGGGGATTTCACCACCGCAAACGACTTTGGCACCTGCTTTTACTGAATCAGTGACTTGTTTGTGTAATTCGTCGCGCAAATCTTTTCTTGCCATTGGACCCAAATCAGTCTTGTCATCATTTGGGTCGCCGACCGACAAAGCCTGCATCGCTTTTGAAAAGGCAGCCTTGAAAGCGTCGTAGTTCTTTTCTGTGACAATAAATCGTTTTGCAGATACACACGTTTCACCGTTATTTATGACGCGCCCTTTAACGCAAGCAGCGACTGCTTTTTCAATGTTGGCATCGTCGAGTACCATATAGGCATCGTTACTACCAAGTTCTAAAACAGTTTTCTTCGCATATTTTCCTGCTTCTGCCGCAACTTTTTTACCTATTTCGTCGCTTCCGGTGAATGTTACGCCTCGCACTTTTTCGTGCTTTATTAACTTGCTTGCAGTCTCTCCATCGATCATTAATGACTGATAGCAATGATCAGGAAAGCCGGCTTCTTTGTAGAGCGTTTGAATCTTTCGCGCCATACCAAACACATTTGATGCATGCTTCATAACAGTTGTGTTGCCAGCGATTATGTTGGAGATACTATAGCGAATTACTTGATACAGAGGAAAATTCCAAGGTTGTATGCCAAGAATCACGCCAATCGGAAGATAAGATATATAGGCATAGCCGTTTTCTAAATCACGCTTTTCAGTGGCTAGTTCTTTTTCAGCGATGTCTGCCGTGTATCTGCAAATTTGTGCACAAAGAGCAACTTCTTGAGCACCTTGTTGCTTCACTTTACCCATTTCATCCGTCATCAATTGTACGAGCTCATCGCTGTTGGCCTCGATAACATCGGCGAGCACTCGTGCTGCTTTGGCGCGTTCTTTTACTGGGACTAGCTTCCATTGTTGAAAGCATTTGTCGGCGTCACGGACTGCAGATTCCGCCTCTGCAACCGATATTAGCGTATATTCTTGAATCGTTTGTTCGGTTAGCGGATTGATCGTACTTACGGAATTAGTCATATATGTCGCCTTTGTTTGTGAGTTGTTATCGGTCTTCAGCAATAGTAGGGCCAAGACGGTAAAAACGTTTTCAATCGATTTATTCTATTGATTTAATTGTATTTTTTAGAAACCGAAAATATCAAAACAGTAATGAGATGAATAAGAGTGTGAAAATATTGCGGTTTGGATGTGATTTTTACATTGGTACAAACTGGGGACCCTTTATGATGGCGGTCGTCATAATTTTTTGCTGTTGTATGGCTCACAACTTGACGTTGAGCAAGCTATAGGAAAGCGTAAACCGTTTGCCACTGGCGTGCATGCTCATCTACGTATGTTATATTTTGAGTCAGGTAATGCGGGGCAGGCACTAATGCACTTCGAACAAGACAATGTGTTATTTCCTGAATCTGTGCAATATAGTTTGCAATGTGCGTCAACGGACAGCAGTATCAAAGTTCCCGCCCGTTTATTGCTAGTTAGTTTGAGCACATTTAATTCCTGTTTAAGTAACGTGATTCTGCTTCCAAAGCAACACAGATGTAACTATAGTGAAAAGCGATTGATGACACTCAGCTTGCACAAGAGTAAACTTGTCGAGTGTGTAACAATTTGGTTTCAGCGTGTCCTCGTTAAAATATTTATCTTCTTATCCTATTCATTTACGACAACAAATCGAAACATTGCTGTCACAAGACCGTTTGGGAGATTATTTGCGGGAAAAATATCCAACTGTCAGCAGCGTCAGAAATGACGCGGGTTTGCGTGTATTTGTGATGGACCTCAAGAACCAATTTATTAAAAAATCACCGCCATTGAGCAAAATAGTATTCGACAAAAAGATTCATGTAGTGGATAACGCGCTAGGGTTGCACACCTTTGTTTCGAGAGTGCAGGGTGGAAAACTAAAAAGCAAAAATGAAATACGCATCAGTACATTATTCAATAACACGCCGATAGAGTTTTTAACCATGATAGTGGTGCATGAATTAGCCCACTTAAAAGAAAAAGAGCACAACAAAGCATTTTATCAGCTTTGTCGTCACATGCAGCCTGAGTACCATCAAATTGAGTTTGACGTGAGAGTGTATCTGACTCATTTAGAAGAAAAGGGTGAGGTTTACAATCACTGCTAGCGCGAGCAATCTGCGCTTTCTTAACACATATATTAATAGGCGACCATGAATTATCAATTTATCCGCGATGTAGCAGGTAGTCCGATAGCAGAGCTAGAAATGGGATGCGAGACATTTTCACGTTGGTTTAGTGAAGAGATAGGGACTGACCAAAACAAAATTGACCAAGTACTTGTTGCGATTGTGCAGTTGCAAAATAAGCAAATTCGGCAGTTTGAACTTAGAGGTAAGGAGATAAACTTATCTATGGATGCAGACGAAGTCGAAGTAAGGTCTACTGACTTGGACTACGCGGAGCCGGAAGAATTGCCTGAGGGTACTGAACTGTATGACCAAGAATCAATGGCGGGCTGTGGTTTAGAGGACTTTACGAGAGTGCTAAAAGCTTGGAACGATTTTGTCGCTTAGCCAAATAAGTGACGATTTTGTCGCGCCCAAGTGCGAACAGCAAATCAAAATCCTTTATCGCGAGAAACGTTTTTTGGTGATTGATAAGCCAAGCGGATTGCTGTCTTTATCGGGCAAAAACCCGCTTAATCAAGATTCTGTGCACTTTCGTCTTACTCAAGAATTTCCTAGTGCGATGATGGTCCACCGACTTGATTTAGGCACGTCAGGACTAATGTTGGTTGCGCTAGATAAGCCAAGCAATGCTAATTTAGCGGGACAGTTCAGTGCACGGTCAATATCAAAAACCTATATGAGTCTGCTAGACGGTCTCCTGAATGATGATGAGGGACAAGTTGATGCGCCTATCGCAAAGGATGCATCAATTTTTCCACGCGTAAACATATGCGCTAAGCATGGTAAGCAAGCTTACAGTGATTATCGAGTAATAGAACGATTGACTGACGCGCTAGCAACTCGGGTTAGGTTTTCTCCATCAACCGGAAGAACTCACCAATTGCGTGTTCATAGTCAGCATCTGGGGCATCCAATTCTAGGCTGTGATCTGTATGGCACAAAAAGAAGTTATCAAGCGGCCAGTCGGCTTATGTTGCATGCTGAGTCGCTAGCATTTAATCATCCCACATCAGGCCAACGTATGCTTTTTGAATGCGCTAGCCCTTTTTAGACCTGATTTTTGAGCAACAGCTTCCCTAGTCCAAAATAAGCTTGTAACATGATCTTACGTTGACGCAGCCTTTCATTTTAAAAAATCTGACGGTCGACTGTCTATCATCAAAACATCCAAGCGGCGTTGAGCCTTGTTCGGATTTTGCAAATCGATTGCTTCAATCATTTCACACTCATCGCGCACCATTTCCGCTATTAAGCTAGGATAATGGCGGCAGTCTTCAGGCCTACTGTCATAAATTGCACACGTATACTTAGTCGCCGTCGTTGGACTTGTAGCGGGCAAAATTTCGAGAAATGGACAACGGGTTAGTTGCACTTTAGTGACGGGGTCAAACCAGATTTGATCACCTTTTACGAAGTCGAATATTTCGGGATTGAACAGCTCCCAAAGTGCAATGTCTTCTGCGCTAGCCGACAACCCACCGTCGCCATATTTTATGCAGCATTTGCCGCATTGATTGCAGTTTTTCATGCGTTAACCTATCTAGAAGTTAGTTGCTAGATTCTCAAATAGGCTTCAAACACAATCACTGCTGAACACATTTTCATGTTGTTAGTCTATTTACTTTACTGCTTCATATTTAGCTTTAGTACTCACCAATAAACTATACTTCGCCATCAGTTCTGGCGAAGTTCTCAGCTTTTCTTGCATGTCTTCTAGCTGTTGGCCCAAATACTTTTGCTGGAGCGCCGCTTTTTTCATTTTATTTGAGTTACTTCTAAAGTCGCCACGCAATTCTGTACTTTTTGAGGTGTTTAACAGTTCTTTTCGTTTAGCTTTGGGTATACCTTTAGAAATAAAGGTGGCTTCGCAAACGCGCTTTTTTAACCTCGTAAAACCATGGACAGCTTTGCGAATGCAGATAATTTTGAAATCATCATTCTCAGTAAGTGTATTGTATAAAGTGAAAAATTCAAGCTCTGCTGCCTGCATTTCTTCTTTATAGAATGACACTGGACGTTGAGCAACGACCTCTACGTTTTCAATATCCCTTGCGGGTATATCTTTAGAAAGTTCGCTATCAGCGTTAGCGCTGACAATAAAGCTACAAAATGTGAAAGTTGCAAGCAACATTCCACTAGTCCAATTAATTCCACCACGCATAACTACACTCCTGTGTATTTAATCCTTAAAAGTAACAACATACGCTAATACATATTCAATAACTACTGATCAAGGGGTCAGGTTACTTGAAGCCATTAAAAAAGGGTTAGTCTGTTAAGAGTAACCCTTTTGTTTGGCAAAAAAACGTTTGCTATTACTGAGCCTCGCCGGCTTTTTCCCATTTACGCGATTTGAAAGACAGTAGGTATAGTATGATCCCCGCCGTTGTGCCGAACAGAGCCACTTGCAGATAAACCGAGGGCTCAACCTCTGCATTTCCCGTATTGACCAGTCCCGCTAACAAACCAGCGGCCAAGCTGCCAATAGAGTAGGTTAAAATAAACACACCCATAAACTGACCTGCGAACCGTCGTGGCGACAGTTTGCTCACTGCGCTCAGGGCAACAGGGCTAAGGCAAAGCTCACCTACCGTATGCAAAAAGTAAGTCATTACTAACCAAGTGGGCGCTACCTTCATTGAATCAGCCGCGAAGTATGCTGCAAAAAACATCACAAAGAACCCAGAGGACATTATAATTAAACCAGCGGCACATTTTACGCTATAGCTTGGCTGAATCATGCGTTTGCCCAAGTTGACCCAAAGCGCAGCAAAAAATGGCGATAATACGATGATAAATATTGGGTTGAGTGACTGGAACCATTGAGTGGGTATTTCAAACGAGCCAATCATGCGGTCAGTATTGTTTTCAGCAAAGAAGTTAAACGACGAACCAGCTTGCTCGAACCCAGCCCAAAAACAGATTGACGCAATACAAATTAAGAACAGAGCACTGACCTTTCTTTTTTCATTAACAGTCAGATTGCCTTTGAAATAAATACCCGCGAAGTACAACAAAAATATACTGAATACGATAGTCGCAATGTAGCCTGTTATTGCGATGGGATCGATAATTAACGACCCAATCATGGCCATCACCGTTACTATCGCTAATACCAACATTACGCCGGCAATGATAGACCAGCTGAGCTTGACTGCACTGCTCGACATTTGCACCGTAGGCTTGTCAAACACACCTGAAATATTGCGTGCTGAGAGTTTATATTGAATTAGCCCGAGACCCATGCCCACTGCCGCCGCACCGAAAGCAGCGTGATAGCCGTATTTTACTTGCATCAAACCACAGACAAACCCACCAATAGCCGAGCCTATGTTTATGCCTAGGTAATAAATAGTGTAGCCACTGTCTCTGCGTTGATCGTTGTCTGTGTATAATTGGCCAACCATTGCGCCAATATTTGGTTTTAATAAGCCAGTACCAAGTACCACTAATATAAGACCTAAAAAGAAGGTGTTGGTGCCTGGAATTGCAAGCGCGATGTGTCCCAGCATGATAATAATACCGCCGTACCAAACGGCGCGTTGACCACCAATCAACCTATCAGCCATCCAACCACCCAGCAGGCCAGTAAAATAGACAGCCCCAGTATAAAGGCCATACACTGCGTTTGCAGATTGCTCGGTCATTCCAAAGCCACTTTCTTGTACTGCAAGCACCATAAAGACCACTAGCAAACCGCGCATTCCATAATAGCTCATGCGTTCCCACATTTCGGTAAACGCGAGGGTAGATAGTCCTAAGGGGTGGCCAAAAAATCGGGTGTCGTTTGTTCGGTCGACAAAATTGTCGGGAGGAGTGTTAGTCTGCATGAAGCATCCTTTCTTTTTATTTTTATTTGGAGCCGCATTATGTACTTGTTAGGTGCAGCGTTGCAAGTTGCTTGATGTGAGTGCTGAGTATGTCCATACTGAACACTCAGCTTTAGGGTAGGAGAAGTGACGCATGAACATCGACAAACGCAGCTTTTGTATCGCGTTACTGCTCGTCTGTGGTGTGTTGTTGTTTGTGCCGCTGGAAGGCAATATAGGCTCGCAGTTGACGCGCATGCTGTCAGTAACGTTGTCAGTCTACGCGGTATTGCGAGGGCTCAATGCAGTCATTTCTACCGCTCAAGGTACTGAGCTGTCAATTGAACCAATGGGGGTCGGAATGACACTCACGCCGGGCGAAATACTCGACCCTTTAAATGATTTAATCGAGCAAGTATCGACGGTTCTGTTGTTCGCGTCGGCTTCTATCGGGATCCAAAAAATAATCTTGAACCTAACTGATATTGCACTTCTGCGATGGGCATTGGTGATGTTTGTAGTCTGTGTTATCGCCTTAGTTGCAAGCCAAAAATTATCCTATAAACATCAGCAATCAATGATTCGTATCGTCTTGTTTTTGACTGTCTTAAGATTGGTAGTTCCGGTGATGGTGCTAAGCTCTGGCGCAATGCAGTCTTGGTTAGAAGCAGAGCGCGAGCAATCAGTGGCGACGTTGGTAACCGCTGAAAACAACATCCAAAAACTGAATCAATCAAATGCCACGCAAGAAAAGACGGGATGGTTTGAAAGCATTACGAGTAAATTTCAATTGAGTAACTTGTTTTCATCAATCGAAATTAAAGCTGAACAAGCCGTTACAGCCTCTATTAGCTTGCTAGCGCAATTTGTATTTGTCTTTATCCTAATACCGATTTTGTTTATGTGGCTAGCATACCGCTTAATAGCTTGGCAGTTTTTAAGGTAAGCGACTGCTTGAGGAGTATTCAACGCTCGTGCTTATTTTTTGCTAGTGGGGCTTGAAAAATCAAGTGATGAGAGCCACCTCCTGAGCACAATATTAAAATAGTTAGGATGTGCAATTTATGCCGAATAAAGACTTATTTTCACCTGTCAATTTGTTCGATTCAACGCTTAAAAACCGCTTTGTACTCGCGCCGCTAACACGCGGAAGAGCAGGTTCGAGTAGAGTGCCAAACAAAATAATGCAAGACTATTACGAGCAGCGCGCTACTGCAGGCTTGGTTATCACAGAAGCCACTGTCATTTCACAAGAGGGAATTGGTTGGGTCGACTCTCCTGGGATTTACAACGATGATATGGTCGCGGGTTGGAAAAAAATCGTTGATGCTGTGCATGCAAAAGGTAGCAAAATTGTGCTGCAGATGTGGCACTGTGGTCGCGCGTCGCACTCAGATTTTCACGATGGCAAAAAAACCTTTAGCGCCTCAGCTGTCAAAATTGATGATGATCATATTCATACGCCCAAGGGCAAAAAAGCATATGAAGAACCAAGAGCAATGTCTAAAGACGATATAGCGAGCACCTTGAATGACTTCAAACAAGCTGCTATCAATGCAAAAGCAGCCGGCTTTGACGGTGTTGAAGTGCATGCGGCGAATGGATATTTGTTGAACCAATTCCTAGATACTCGCTGTAACAAACGTGATGATGAGTATGGCGGCAGCATAGCAAACAGGATGCGCTTTTTAGTTGAAGCCATCGAGTCTGTAAAGGATGTTTTCTCAGCAAGTCAGATTGGCGTGCGTTTATCACCCAACGGCGTGTTTAATGCGATGGGTTGTCCTGATTATCAAGTCCTTTATACTGCTGTCGTAAAGGAATTGGAACGTCAACAACTAGGCTATTTGCACATAATGGATGGCTTAGCGTTTGGTTTTCACGAACTTGGCGAGCCTATGACCTTGAATGATTTTAAACCTTTGTTTAGCAATATCATCATTGGCAACTGCGGCTATACATTTGAAAGTGCTTCACAAGCAATCGCCACAGAACATGCTGATATGATTGCGTTTGGAAGACCTTATATTAGCAATCCTGACTTACCTCAACGATATAAGAATAGTTGGCCATTGGCGCCGTATGATGACGTGACACATTGGTACGGCGGAGGCGCCGAAGGTTATAGCGACTATCCTTCCTATAAAGGTTAACATAATACAATGGCAGGCTCACTTTGAGCTTGCCGATTTTAAATCTGATGGACTTTATTGATGCTAAGGCTTAAATCTCAAGATAGTGATCACGACATATATTCGATTCGCGAAGAGCGTATCAACGCTATCATGCATGGGATTGGGTTTGTTCTTGCAATAGTCGGCTTAGTCGCCCTCATTTTAAAATCTCAAACAGTGGTAGCATGTATTATTTCTATTGTGTACGGCGCTAGCCTGGCCTTTATGTTCTTGTCCTCCACGGTTTATCATACAACCACCAATGTACAACGACGATTGCTGTTGCGTACTATTGACCACACGGCGATATACCTGTTAATTGCGGGTACATACACTCCTTTTTTGTTATTAGGCGTGGGTGGAACCCTCGGTTTTTATTCTGCGTTGGTCGTTTGGGGAATTGGTATTGGTGGTATTTTATTTAAGCTAATTCTGGGGCACAAATACCCCAAAGTCAGTATTGCTACCTATGGTATTATGGGCTGGTTGGCATTATTTCTAATTTATCCTATTTATCAATCGCTCTCAGATATCGGCTTTGTGCTTTTGGTGGCGGGGGGCGTTGCTTATAGCTTGGGTATCCCGTTCTATCTTTTGAAAAGCCGACACTATTCTCATGCAATTTGGCATGTGTTTGTGGTACTCGGCGCAGCCTGTCATTTTTTCTCTATTTATTATTTCGTTATTTGAGCGTCTTCTCCCCCTCGCGCTAATGCTTGTATAACATGTGCTTGAAATGCTTGCGCGGCGCTAGACATATACTTGCCTTTTGGTAGCACCCAATACCAGCTGTTAGGAATAGGAAAGTCAACAACGTCCAGCTCTATAAGATTCCCTGGCTCAATGTGGTTAAGCACGTGACGACTCACGATAGCGATTCCTAACCCGGCCATGACTGACTCCTTTATTGCCTCGTTGCTAGCAATAGTGATCGGAGTTTGCATGATTAAGCCTTGCTGACCAAAAAAACGCTCAATAGCATAGCGCGTCCCAGAGCCTTGTTCGCGCATCAATAAACGCTCTGAACTCAATTCTTGCCATCCGATATTAGGCTTATCACGCAGTAGATGATCTTTGCGAGCTATCACAACGAGTGGGTTTTCAGTCAAAAAGGTTTCTTCGATCTCTAGTTCTCTAGGGGGATTACTAAAGACATAAAGATCATCCATATTCTGCTTTAAACGTTGAATGATATCGGCTCTGTTGCCTATCTGGAATTCTGGTTCTATCTCTGGATATTGCTGGCAATATTCACCCAACCAATGTGGGATCAGGTATTTCGCAGTAGTCACGACACTAATGCGTAGATGGCCCACTGACAAGCCCTTGCGTTTGGCTAATTGCGTTTCTAAGTTGTCCATTACGGCAAATAAGTCACGAACAGACTTGAGTACTTCTTGGCCCATATCCGTAAGATACAAACGTTTTCCCACTTGTTCAAATAACTGACAATCGAGCGAATGCGCTAGTTTGTTAATCTGGGTTGAGACAGTGGGTTGTGCCAAATGCAGTGCTTTGGCGGCAAGCGTTACGCTAAGGTGCTGCGCGACTGACTTAAAAATTTCAAGCTGTCTAAAGGTGGTTTGGCGGGTATGTAATCTTCTTGTAATGCTCATACATTTGCTTTTGTAGATATAAAAGTATCAATTAATCGATTATTACAAATAAACCATTTGACTACAATAAGCACCCAGAGCAACCCCAGCTTTAACGCTGGCGTCTCAAACAATTTTTAAATATAAAACAAAGCTTAAAGGAGCTCTAATGACACTACCTCTTGTCCCCATTACGGTTGCATACGGAGATGGCATCGGTCCATCGATCATGACTGCAACATTAAAAATCTTGCGAGCAGCAGGCGCTAGCATTGCACCTGAAACGATTGATATTGGTGAAAAGGTTTATTTAAGCGGGCAAACGAATGGCATAGAAACTAGTGCTTGGGACTCATTACGCCGCACCAAGGTATTTTTAAAAGCACCGATAACGACACCGCAAGGCGGTGGCTACAAAAGCCTAAATGTCAGTATGCGCAAAGCGCTAGGATTGTATTCAAACGTGAGGCCGTGTATTGCGTATGCTCCATTTGTCAGGACTAAACATCCTAATATGGATTTGGTTATTATTCGCGAGAATGAAGAGGACTTGTATGCAGGCATAGAGCATCGCCAAACGGATGAAGTGTATCAATGCCTTAAGCTGATTACACGACCAGGCAGTGAACGCATCGTCAGGTATGCATTCGAGTACGCGAGACAGCAAAAGCGCAAACGTGTGACGGTGTTTATTAAAGACAACATCATGAAACTAACAGATGGTTTGTTTCACGCGGTATTTAAAGAAATAGCGAGTGAGTACCCTGACATTAAACATGACAGCATGATTGTTGACATTGGAGCGGCGAGGGTTGCTGATACCCCAGAAGACTTTGATGTCATTGTTATGCCTAATTTATACGGAGATATTATTTCAGATGTCGCGGCACAAATTGCAGGGTCGGTAGGCATGGCGGGCTCTGCCAACATCGGGGATGCTTGCGCAATGTTTGAAGCTATCCATGGCTCAGCGCCTGATTTGGCGGGTAAAAATATTGCCAACCCTTCAGGTCTGTTGCACGGGGCCATACAAATGCTTGTGCACATTGGACAAGGAGATGTGGCCCAAAAAATTCATGCTGCATGGTTAGTCACATTAGAACAAGGTTTTCATACGGCAGATATTTATCAACATGGTCACAGTAAAAAATTGCTCAGCACAGAGGAATTTGCTGACGTCGTGATTGAAAAGTTGGGTCAAACACCTGAACAATTGACGGCACCCGATTACAAACATGCAAAGCCGCTGACACTTCCTGCTGTTGTGCGCAGACCACCGGCTAAAAAAACATTGGTCGGGATTGATGTGTTTTTGCAGTGGCAAAGAGGTGTTCCTAGCGCTTTAGGTGCAAGTTTGGCACCTAGTGGAAACGAAGATATTCAATTGATGCTAATTACAAATCGAGGTGTCAAAGTTTGGCCGCAAGGTTTCCCAGAAACGTTTTGTGTTGACCATTGGCGTTGTCGTTTCATGTCAACCAAATCTCAGCTGTGCTTCAGCGAAGTGCTTGCCTTGCAAACTCGGTTGCATGATGCTGGCTTTGATGTTGTCAAGACTGAAAATCTGTACAACTTTGACGGTGAGCCTGGTTTTGCGGCAGTGCACGGATAATAATCAGGCGCGCACAATAAACACTGTTTGAGTGTTTTATAACAGTGTTAGATCCTAAAGAGATCTTCGCGAAGGTGGAGATCTCGATACCATAGCTTAGCGTTTAGGTGTTAAAGGATGAAGTGGCTCAAATATTGGCATACGTTTTTCTTTACCTGCGCTCATCGCTTCCATTACATCTGGCATTTGCAGCATTCCACTTTGCCACGTTGCCATATAGTTTAAGCTATCAGCAACGCTGTGATCTCTGCTGTAGTTAATCATTTCTTTGCACCCAGCAACCGCGAGGGGTGAATGCGAGGCAATTGTTCTTGCAATATTCATCACTTCTTTGAGCATCGTATCCTGATCGCAATATACATGATTAACTAAGCCGCATGATTTTGCCTCGTCACTCATCATCTTCCTGCCAGTATAAGCAAGCTCTCTGACCAAACCTTGCGGCATTAAATGGGGTAGGCGTTGCAGGGTGCCAACATCCGCTGTCATACCAATCTCAGTCTCTTTGATGCAAAAGAACGAATCTTCAGTGCAATAGCGACTGTCACACGCGCTGATCATATCCACAGCTCCGCCGATTACGCCGCCCTGAGTCGCAACTAAAACCGGCATCCTAGCTGCTTCTAAGGCATTAAAAGCGTCTTGTAGGTCGAGGATATGGCGGCGTTGCTTCTCAGCCCTGCGTGCAGGTTCGCCTTTGAAGCTCGATCCCATATTTTGAAAAACCGATAGATCCATGCCGGCACTAAAATGTTTTCCTTGCGCAGAAATAACGATCACTCGTGCCATCGCGGCGTCATCTATTTGCTTAACTGCGCGTGGCAATTCGGTCCAAAAAGCAACATTCATGCTGTTAAGTTCGCTTGGACGACACAGTTGTATATGGGCAATCTGCTCAACGATGTTGATTGCTAACGTTGTATAATCTGAAAAGCTTTCGTTAGTCATTAGTGCTCCCTGTTTTGTTTTCAGATATCTATAACAAACTTATACGCCACATACAATTTATGCTAGATCTTATGGCGCTAATAAACTTGGCAAATAGGTGCTAATTGATGGAAACATAGTCACCATCACTAGCACAGCAATCATGCCAACATACAAGGGCAGCATCGGTTTGATCATTTTTTCAATCTTGGTTTTGGATACCGCACAACTAACAAATAAAATAGCGCCGACTGGCGGCGTGCACAACCCGATGCAAAGGTTAAGGATCATCATAATTCCAAATTGCAGCGGATCGATACCAATTGAAGCCGCGATAGGTAAAAATATAGGCGTAAAAATCAATACTGCGGGTGTCATGTCCATAAATGCACCAATTAGCAGTAAGATCAAATTGATAATCAACAATATCATCAATGGATTCTCACTGATCGTAAGTAACGCGTTAGTGAGATCTTGTGGAATATTTTCGTAAGAAAGCATCCAAGATAATGCCGAAGATGTTGCAATTAAAAACAGCACGATTGCGGTTGTTTCAACGGTTTTAGTCAATATCTGACCAAATTTTTCCATATCCACTTCTCTGTATACACCCGCTGCCAGCACTAATGCATAGATGACTGCTATTGCACCTGCTTCTGTTGGCGTAAACACACCACTAATAATACCGCCCATGACAATAAAAATTAGCGCCAAACTTGGAACAGCTTGCCATACTTGTTTGAGTACAATGGCTATTGGTAAGCGCTGAGAGCCTTTAAACCCCATTTTTTTTGCATAGATAACGCAGAAGATCATCAGCGAAAGGGCGACCAGTAATCCAGGAATATAACCGGCTAAAAACAACGCTGATATAGATACACCGCCACTAGCAATCGCGTATATGATTAAGATGTTACTCGGCGGAATCAACAAGCCAGTCGTGGAGGCAGTTGCTGTTACAGCAGCCGAAAATTCGGCGCTGTAACCAGCTTGTTTCATTTGTGGCACCATAAAGCTGCCTATCGCAGAGGTCGCCGCCACAGCAGAGCCAGAAATAGCGCCAAAGAACGTACAAGAAAGAACATTTACCAAGGCCAAACCACCCGGCAGCGAACCTAACAAGGCCATCGCGCAGTTGATAAGGCGCTTGGCGATGCCGCCTTGTGCCATGATTTGTCCAGAGAGTATAAAGAATGGAATTGCCATTAGTGCAAAGCTATTAACACCATTGGTCATGCGTTGAGCAATAGTCGTTGCGGCAGGCAAAAAGTCTATTGCAGTTACCATATACAAAAAAGTGGCTAAGCCAATTGCAAATGAGATAGGTACATTTAAAAACAGTAAAAGAAAGAAACAGCAAAGTAAAAATATAACGGTCATAGTGGCTATTCCTCGTCCATTTGTGGGTTGATTAACGCATTTATTGCGTAGATGACGATCAGCAAACCACTGATGGGTATTACCGAATATACAAAACTAATATCAATGCCCATAACGGGCGATGCTTGGCCAAGTTGGTCGGTCATATTCATCAATGAAAACCCGCCAATTATCATGACACACACCGCGAATGCGCAAACACACAAGTGAATAACGAAGTACATTACTTTGCGTTGGAAAGGGTTTGCTTGTGTGTAGACCATGTCTAGTCCTAAATGGCTATTTTTACGATAGGCAAATACACAGCCTAATAGCGTCAACCAAATCAGCAGAAAACGGGCTAATTCTTCAGTAAAAGAGCTTGGGTCATCCAGTACGTAACGAGAAAAGACTTGCCAAGTCACTGCCGCAGTAATAATTAACAGCAGCAGCTGTAAAAAACGATTCAAAAACTGGTCTAAAATATTTAGGCTTTTACCAAATATCGAAGGTGAAAATGGGGTATTCATAGGTCTGCCTCAGTATTTATCTTAGTGCTTCGATGCGTTCAATGATGTCGCCAACAGGCGTGCCAGCAAAGCTTTGTTTGTAAGCGCTGACGCGTTCTTGGAAAGGCGTTTTATCTGGGCGAATTATATTGATACCAGCAGCGGCAAGGGAATCTAAGGCCACTTGCGTATCACTTGCCCATAATGCTTTTTGAAAAACCACCGTTTCATCCATGGCTTCTTGCAACCATTGTTGGTGCTGCTGACTGAGCCCACTCCACACTTTTTCACTAAACATCACGATACCAGGGATTGAGTTATGTTCGTCCAAGGTAAAATTTTTGCAAATCTCATAATGTCGTGCTTTGTAATAGGTAATAGGACTATTTTCAGCCCCATCCACAACACCTTGTTGCAATGCGGTATACAGCTCACCAAATGAAATCGGCGTTGCTGAAGCACCAAGCTGCCGCATTAAGGCAACCGCCGACTGACTTTTCATTGTTCTAATCTTCATGCCAGCCAAGTCATCTGGAGACGATATAGGTTTTGGACACGTATAAAACGAACGACTACCACCATCAAAAAACGCGAGGCCCCGCAAGTCAACTGCTAGAGGCGAAAGCAACAATTCCTTGCCAACATCACTATCGATGGTTCGCCAAAAATGCTCTGCATCGTCAAACACATAAGGCAAACTAAACACTTGCATGGCAGGGACAAATGACTCTAAGGGCCCAGCCGATACTTTTGCCATTGATAAGCTGCCAATTTGCAGCAGTTCGATAAGGTCACGCTCAGAGCCTAATTGTCCACTCGGATATATCTCAAGGTCGAGTTCACCGTCTGACTTTTGTATTAATAGGTCTTTAAAGTGAACAAGTGATTTGTGCACGGCGTGGTCCAGATCAACTGCATGGCCCAAGCGCAAAATTACTTTGTCTTGGTCTTGCAGAGGCGAGATCATCATAAATCCAGACACCAAAGTGCCTAACAGTAAGATTGTAAACAGTATTTTGTATCGAAATGCCATCAATGCATCCTTTTCGATTAAGATTTTTAACATTGTGTTTACCAAATGTTAATGCAAAATGAAGTTGATTGGTAATAATATTTGTAATTACCAATAAATTAAATTTGTTTTAGATTGGCAAGAAACTAACGCTTTGCAACTATTTAAGCAACAAACACGCTGATTACGCAATTGACTCAAGGACAATTTCTCCTTATAACCCTTGCTAGTTGTGAATAAAATCCAAGATGGTTTATGTCGAATGTAAAACTTCAAGATATCGCACTGGCGGCAGGTGTGTCGATGATGACGGTGTCTAGAGTGATGAACAATGATCCTAAGGTGGGGGCAAAAACGCGCGAGAAAGTCAGTGCGATTGCGCAAGAGATGCGTTATCAGCCAAATATTGCTGCGCGTTACTTAGCCAGTTCAAAATCATATTTTATTGGTCTAGTGTGTGAAGATGCCAGTGCGTCTTATGTCAATAAATTCTTGGTGGGTAGTCTGCGTCGCTGTCGCAGTGTGGGCTATCACATGTTGCTAGACGAAACAGGCAGCGACTTGGCAAAAGCCTTGGATATTGTAAAGCACTTGGTCGATGTTACTAATGTCGATGGTCTGGTTTTGTTGCCACCCATCAGCGACAGGCCAGACGTTATTGAGTATCTCAAAACGGTTGATACAAAAGTGGTTCGAATCGCACCTGATATCGAATTGTCTGCTAGTCCTTATATCTACATGGATGATTATAAAGCCGCGTTTGATATTACCAGGCACCTGATACTGACAGGTCATACCCGCATTGCACATATCTGTGGCAATAAAAAGCAAGCGGTTAGCGCTGCGCGTTTAAAAGGATATCAAGATGCGCTGCAGGCCCACGATCTAACGGTTTGTTCAAGGTATATTCAACCCGGTGACTTTAATTATAAATCTGGCTTGCACGCGACACACCAGCTATTAGCACTAAAACGGCCACCAGATGCGATATTCGCGGCTAACGATGAAATGGCACTCGCTGCCATGTCAGTGGCGCATATGCAGGGCTTAAAAATTCCGCAGCAGGTTTCAATAGCGGGGTTTGATGATACTGAATTAGCAAAAACAGTGTGGCCGAATCTAACCACTATCAAGCAGCCTTTGGAACAAATGGCGGCGTTAGCAATTGATATATTAAGCCAATCACAAAGAGTACCCAAGCAAGAAAAAGCGTTGCAAGGACATGTCTTGGACTACCAACTAATAGTCAGAGCGTCGACGCGCAACAAGCCCCTTCGTTAGCACCAACGACATTACGTTGAATTAACAATTCTGCGTAAGTTAAATGTATAAAAATTGTAAATATTGATTTGACTTTTTACGATTTGGTGATTAATGTTAGCGCTAACAATTTATCGCGCCGACAGCGCAAAGCATGACAAACACATAATGAAATTTTTTACATCTACCGCTTTGGTCTCTTTGGTTTGCTATATTTTGTTTGGCTGCGGGGCTGCTTCTCAACGCACAACTGTTGGTACGCAAACGCCAGACGCGACGGAAGTCTCGTTACATCAAGCTTATCAACCTTACTTTTCTATGGGTGTCGCGCTTAATCGCGAGCAAACAACGGGAAAAGATCCGGATGCTATCAAAATAGTCGACCATCATTTTAATGCGTTAACCCCTGAAAACGATATGAAATGGGAGAGCGTGCAGGCACACGAAGGGACGTTTACATTTGAAGGCGCAGATGCGCTTGTCAAATATGCCACTTCCGCTAACAAAACGATCATTGGTCATGCACTAATATGGCATCAACAAACGCCACAATGGGTGTTTGAAAATCAACAAGGTGGTCCTGCGAGTCGGGAGCTTTTGTTGGCAAGAATGAAAGCGCATATATATGCATTGGCTGGCAGGTACAAAGATGACCTTATCGCTTGGGATGTGGTTAACGAAGCGCTTAATGAAGATGGCAGCATAAGACAGTCTGCATGGTTTAAGATTATCGGTGAGGAATATATCGATAAGGCCTTTGAATATGCTGCCCAAGCTGCGCCAAACGCCAAGCTTTATTACAACGATTATAATTTGTTTAAAAGCGCAAAAATGGATGGTGCGATTGGCTTAGCGAAACGCTTAAAAAGCAAAGGTATCCGTATAGACGGGATTGGCGAGCAAGCCCATTATGATATTGTGCCGCCGGTTAAAGCGCTAGCGCTGAGTATTCAAAAGGTGGCCGACACTGGATTATCCTTTATGATTACTGAGCTAGATGTATCGGTCTTGGCGTTTCCTGATAGTGAAAAAATGGGCGCGGACCTATCATTAGATTTTGCTCTACAAGAAAGCTATAACCCGTACGCAGATGGTTTGTCTCAAGGCGCCCGCGCACAATTAGCGGATGCTTATATTGATTTGTTTACTGTGTTTTTGGCCCATCACGAGCACATCGACCGCGTCACTATGTGGGGAGTGTCAGACAATAACACGTGGAAAAATGACTGGCCGATGAAAGGGCGCACAGATTATCCTCTACTGTTCGACCGTGATTATCAGCCCAAGCCCTTCGTTTTTGATTTGATTAGACTCGCACAAACACGCGCCCTTAATCGCGATTAAGCCCTCACCTTTTACACAGGATAAGCAGTATGGACAAGCTAAGTTTGAAGGAAAAATTCGGCTATGGATTAGGCCATACCGCAAGCAACATAGTGTTCCAAGTCGTGATGGGCTTTATGTTGTTTTATTATACAGATGTATACGGTATTTCTGCTGCAGCGGTGGGCACCTTGTTTTTAGTCGTGAGACTATTCGACGCTGTTACCGATCCGATTATGGGGGGAATTGCAGATAGAACCATCACTAAATGGGGAAAATACCGCCCTTATCTTATATGGTTTGCTGTTCCTTATGGGATCTTGGCGGTTGCTGCGTTTACTACACCAGACCTCGATGCATCCGGTAAGCTCGTTTACGCATATATTACCTATACTTTGTTAATGACGGTCTATACCGCTATCAATATACCCTATTCGGCATTAGGCGGGGTCATGACAGCGTCACCCACTGAGAGAGCCTCTGTGCAGTCTTGGCGCTTTGCCTTAGCGATGGGTGGGAGGTGCAATTGTGACCGCCAGCGTATTGCCCATGGTCGAGTACTTCGGTCAGGGTGACCAAGCGGTCGGATTTCAGTCAGCCATGATTGTCTTATCTGTGTTCGCCATCGTGTGTTTTGGTGGATGTTTTTTGTTGACCAAAGAACGCGTTGTAATGCCAAAACCTGCTGGCAAAAAACTGCTTGGCGGTATCTGGATAGACTTTAAGAAAATGTTACAAAACGATCAATGGCGAATCATGGCCATCATCAGCATTTTCTTGTTGATCAGTGTTGCGATGCGAGGTGCTACCACCCCCTTTTACGTGCAATATTACTTGCAAGAAGAGTCACTTATTACGCTGTTTATGACCAGTGGAATGCTAGCCGGCGTTGCGGGTGCGCTCAGTGCTAACTGGTTAGTTAAGAAAATCTGCAAAGTTAAATTGATGAAGCTGTGCGCAATCGGCATCATTATCGCAAATGCAACCCTATTTTTCGTGCCTAGAGATGCAATGGAACTTGCCCTGATGTGTTCTATTCTGGCTAATTTTATACACATGATATTTACCCCTTTAATGTTTTCTGCGATTCCCGATACCGTTGATTATGGCGCTAAGAAGCTTGGCCAGAGTGCAATGGCGATGGCATTTTCCGGCCATCTTTTGACCATCAAGTTGGGGATTGCTTTAGGGGGAGCAGGGACCGGTTGGATATTGGCTTATACCGCATATCGGCCAAACGTGGTGCAAGTTGATTCCGCTTTAGCCGGTATCTTATTTTTATATTCTGCTAGTTCGGTATTGGCAGGCATCATCGTCTTTGCTTGCTTGAAGTACTACAAATTAACCCGTGATTTTAAGGAAACCTTATAATGAATAAGGCAGGTTCAACTATGATTCAAAACCCCATACTGCCTGGTTTTAATCCAGATCCAAGTATCGTCGTCGTAGGCGATGACTTTTACATCGCTACGTCAACCTTTGAATGGTATCCGGGTGTGCAAATACACCATTCCAAAGATCTTAAAAACTGGCGGTTAGCGGGTCGTCCTTTGAATCGAGAAAGCTTGTTAGATATGCGCGGTAACCCCGACTCATGTGGGGTCTGGGCGCCATGTATCAGTTATCATGATGGCCTGTTTTATCTCATTTACACCGACGTAAAGCGTTTTGAAGGTAATTTTAAAGATGCGCATAATTATTTGACAACGTGCACGGCCATTGACGGAGAATGGAGTGATCCGATTTATATGAACTCTAGCGGTTTTGATCCCTCGTTATTTCACGATGATGATGGCAAAAAATGGTTTGTGAATATGGTGTGGGATCACCGACATAACAAAAACCAATTTGGCGGTATCTTATTGCAAGAATATTGTCCAACACAAAAGAAACTAATCGGTGAAATAAAGAACATTTTTGCCGGCACAGCATTAGCACTAACCGAAGCACCACATCTTTATAAACGTAATGGCTATTATTATTTATTGACTGCTGAGGGCGGTACTTTTTATACGCATGCGATGACCATGGCTCGCTCTCAAAACATAGACGGTCCATATGAGCTTGACCCTTATGGCTATCTGTTAACTGCAAAAGACAACCAGCACCTTGGTTTGCAGCGTACTGGCCACGGTGATTTGTTTGATACAGCCGCAGGCGAGTCTTATTTAGTGCACTTATGCGGTCGCCCGCTCAGCGGAGAGCGGCGTTGTCCTTTGGGCAGAGAAACAGGCTTGCAAAAGACTTATTGGACTGATGATGGTTGGGTAAGGCTAGAAAATGCAGTGACGGATGGTTTGCCACAAGATGCCGTTAATGCGCCGAATTTACCAGAGCATCCATGGCCTAAATGTGACGTTAGGTATGAATTTGACCTACCTACGTTACCAATAGAGTTTCAATGGTTGCGTACACCATTCCCAGAGCGTTTTATGAGTCTAACGGCTCGCAAAGGTCATTTGCGTTTGACCGGCAAACAATCAATTGGATCGTTGTTCGAACAAGCTTTAATTGCGCGTCGGCAACAAGCGTTTGCTTTCACCGCCGAGACTGCAGTGGCGTTTAATCCTAACAATTTTCAACAAACAGCAGGCTTGGCATGTTATTACAACGCTCACAAGTTTCATTATTGCTATGTGTCAGTTGATGACAATGGACATCGCTTTGTTGATATTATGAGTTGCTTAGGTGACCAGTCTCAGCGATTGACTTACCCTTTGAGAGAAGGTCAGTTGCAAGCTTGGAAAACAGATAAACGCTTTGCATTACCAAAGGAGGGCGTTATATATTTGCGAGCAAATGTAGATCATCATTGTTTAAACTTTGCGTTTTCTTTGAATCAACATGATTGGCACGCTTTGCCGATCAACTTAGATTATACGATTATTTCCGACGAGGCGGGTGGCGGTGATGGTGCAAACTTTACCGGCGGTTTTGTAGGGATGGCTTGCCAAGATGTATCGGGTCAGAATTGCGTCGCAGATTTTGATTATTTTGAGTATGTAGAGCGATAAACAAAGCGTCCCAACTTTGAACATGCAAGCGGGTTGTCTATAACAGCCCGTTTTAATATCTACATTATTTACGCTTTGCTCTTTTTTTCTTGCCCATACAAGGATAACCTACAAAACACGTTCAGTTTTTACTGAAAATATGTTCCAAATAAAACACACAATATCGAGGGTCTTATGGTCTTTAACCAAGAACTAGTGCACGAATTAAATTTGATTTTGACGTTTCCTGACAAGAGCCTTATGCAGGGGATAAAGATCCATCATGATGCTCAGCCTGAAGTCATCGAAGCGGCAAAGCGCTTGTACGCGAAAAAGATTACTAGCCAAGCTGACGGAGGTTACCTAACAGACCTCGGCTTAGAGTTAGCCGAACATGCACAAATTATAAAGTCGGCGCTAACTTCCGCGTAAGCCACTATCAAAATATATAGTGTAGAGGTGAATAATCATTCCACCTCTACACCAACATTTTGTAATTAAAACTTCCTATCAAAGCGCAGACCAAAATCATGATCGCGACTACCATCAGAAAGACCGGCTAGATATCTAAAACTAACAGTCATGCCGGCTATTTTGCCCGACACGAATGGTCCAAACTGATGATCTTGGTCATTAAACGACCCGAAGTCTCCCACTCTTCCCAGATTGTTATATAACTCCACACCCACTCTGACTTGTTCTAGTTTTTTACTTAATCCAAAACGCGTGCCTAATGTGGTGCCGCTAGATGTTTTATTGCTGCCAATTTGAGTACCCGCCAGAATGATGCCGCGAGCCTGCCAATTATCACTTAGGTCCCACTGATTGGTCCAATGTACGGTCATATCCTCAGCTCTGGATCCTCTTCTGGTTCTGACATCTAACCTTATGCCACTTGACCATATGGATTGATTTGCTTTGACAAATTGGTATAAAAACTCTGTGCGTGCAAAGTCATATTCAAAACGACCACGGTCTCTAAATTGTGTCACAACGCGCACTCTAAACTTATCGTTTAGTGAATGTTGGTAGTGCAATCTATACGCCCAAAAGTCTTGACCGCTGCTTGTGTCTGCGGGCGAGAAACCTAAACGTACTTGTACACTGCGATCTGTGGGGTCTACGCCAGGCCCGTGAATCCCAGAAGTGCTCGACGCGTAGGCTTGGCCGCTAATCAACATAATCAGGCTAGCAAATACTAACGCTAACTTTGGTACCCGCAGTCTGCTCACTTTTGCGCTCGAGCTATGGATAGAGTCGTCATACATGGTGCATGCATTGCTGGGTTTTGTGTAGGAAGTGTCTTTTACTTTTTGCATAATTAATAGGGTGCTCATCAGTCTTTGTTTAATAACTAGCTCGAAATCAAAAATATCAGTATCGGGTGCTTCAATTACCTAACTGTAAAACGCATCGCCGCCTATATATTATTGTTACCTACAGTATCGGCGATAATTCAATTTGTATTGATAATCAGTGGATAAATAGTGCCAGACATTATAACGCAATCAATCCAAGTTTGTCTGGCTCGCTACTTTCATGTAATTCTAGTGGTCAAATCAGTAAAAAATCGTGGTAGCATTTGGCGCGACTATTAGTATCTCTTCGTATGGCTTTTATGCGACCAAACAAATACAGATTAGCTAGAAAACTCCACAAATGGTTCGGTTTAATACTTGGCGTTCAGGTGTTTTTTTGGATTGCAGGTGGGGTTATTATGAGTATTATTCCTCTTGAAAAGGTGCATGGTGACCATCTTGCAAGTAAAACATTAGCAAATACATTAGTTGCACAAGACTACTCATATAACGTCGCTACTGTGTTGCAAAAGGTTGACGAAAAAGTTATCAGTATTTACTTTTCGCAAGTATTACAACAGCCTGTTTACATCATTAAGACCGTCTATCAAACCCTGCGTTATGACGCCGTCTCTGGCCAGAAAATGGCACCGCTTGAGCAACCTCAAGCAGAGCAATTGGCAAAATTGCATTACCTGTCAGATGGCAAGCTAAGTGCAGTAGAATGGCTAGACAACATTCCAATGGAGGCTAGTCGTGCAAGTAATGCCGTATGGCGTGCGGAGTTTGATGATCGGTGGTCAACAACGCTTTATTTTGATCCCGTTACGGCTGAATTGGTGTCGATTAGAAGCGATATTTGGCGCTTGTTTGATTTCGTCTGGATGCTGCATATCATGGACTACGAAACGAGAGAGAACTTTAACAATCCCGTGTTAATTATCTTTTCAGTGTCTGCGCTGCTATTTACCATATCAGGTATTGTTTTGTTATTTCAAAGTTTTGGCTACGCACGCAAACGTCGCAAGCGCGCTCAATCTTGATGATTGATGGTGTCTGGGTACTTTACTTTATCTGGATATTTGGCCGTTAAGCGTTTGAAAAAACGGTAGACATGCAGCATGTCGTGATCAAAGTCACCCGTAGTATAAATAACCTCGGAAAATTTAATTTGCTTTTTAGCGTAGTCAAAGCCAACTAAGGCTATCGGAACCTGCGCTGTGTTAGCAATGGCTAAAAACCCTGTTTTCCAAGGAAATACGATAGAGCGAGTACCTTCTGGTGACAGGGCAAGTATCATTTTTTGCTGCTTATCAAACTCTGAGCACACTTGTTTCACCACACCATGCTTGGAACTTCGATCTACGGGCATACCCCCAATAGCGAATAGTAAATTTTTAATGATAGGCACAAAAATAGTGTGCTTCCCCAAAAATCGTATTTTGATACGCAGTTTAAAAAGTACTGCAACGCCCAAGAAAAAATCCCAGTTGGATGTGTGCGGAGCAACAGCGATAACCATTTTAGGGTGTTGTGGCAATTCTCCTTCGAATTCCCAACCACTTATTTTTAACAAAATAGAGCCCAAGCAAGCACTAAACCGATTACCGCCCATTGGAACGACCATCTTGGTAGAAGCGTTAGTCGCTTTGTTGGCTAAATCGCTTGATAAATCAGTCGCTAGGTGTTTTTTATCTGCGCACATCTGCAGTATTCCCAAACATGTTAAGTGGGTCTGTTTTACAGTTTATCAATGTATTTTAAAATGCTGCCAAATGCCCTTGCGCCTTGCGTTTGTATCTGTTTATCAAAGTACCAATTGCCGAGCAATGGTATTGTGATGTGGCCTTGTGAACGCCACACGACCTTAGTTGCATCGCCTTGTTGTGATAGCAGCACTTCACCCAATTTGTGGTCGTAGGGAAGGGGTTTGGAATAAGTGATGAGGTACGCAAGACGATGCGGAGGTTCAAAGCCAACTATTTTTTCGTGCAAGGTTGCGCCGCCTGCTTTAATTTCCCTGACCGCACCTAAGCCATTTTTATCCGTTGTCCCCTCGGTTATCAAAGTCGAGGCATCTATTCCTTTAAACTGAGAATAATTTGCATGATCACTGAGGATTTCAAACACTTCTGAAATCGGTTTGTTGATAACGCGCTCTACTTGAATATTAAACAAAAGCGATTCCTTTTTGGCCAACTGACAGCAAAATGGTTAATAGAACGCCAAATATTAACGGCAATTCTAAACAGACGATACATCATTTTATGAATAGTTAGCCATATCCACTAGACAAAACTATTATAGGTGGTAGTTTTTATACCAAGGTCTACATTAGTTCTTTCATAAAAACTACCCATAACAAATGCGGTCAATGCGCCGCTTACAAAATCTGGAACGATAAATGCGAACACGTTTGTTGAATCTATTTACAATGTCGGCTGCTAGCGTATGGCTTGCCGCTTGCTCTAACACTGACAATATAACATCAAATACTAAGCTGTCATCACCGTCTCCCCTAATCGCACAGGTAATCGATACCCAACAGGCTAGTCAGCAAAGCGATTTGGCTTATCAAATTGTTAAGTCGCTTACCGTCGAAGTGGGGCCTCGTATTCCAGGCTCCGCGGGCGACAAGCGAGCCGTTGCGTGGGCCGAAGCAAAGTTGAATGAACTTGGCTTTGATCGTGTCTACAAACAGCCTGTAAAAGTCAGAAACTGGGAGCGAGGCTTTGCTGATGCCAAAATTACAGCACCATTTCCACAAAGTTTAGTAATCAGTGCGTTGGGGGGGGCTGTGGCAACACCTGAGAGCGGCATCCAAGCCGAGCTTATTATGTTTGAGTCTTTGGACGCATTAAAGCAAGCCAGCGCATCAGACGTTGCAGGAAAAACAGTTTTTTTAAACACCAGAATGCAACGCGATAGAGCGGGTAAGTTTTATGGAAAGGTTGTTTCAAATCGGGTAAGCGGCGCGGTCGAGGCAGCAAAGCTCGGTGCCAAAGCGGTTATTATTCGCTCTGTTGGTACCGATAATTCTCGTTTTGCACATACTGGTGTGATGCGCTATGCAGATGATGTTGAAAAAATACCAGCGGGAGCTATTTCAACGGCGGATGCCGATGTGGTCGAAGCGATGTTTGAAAAGACTCAAGCACCTATAATACTTAATTTAAATATGCAGGCAAAAGACGCTGGTTGGCAGACCTCTTACAATGTCATTGGTGAGTTTACGGGATCAGAAAAGCCACAAGAGGTTGTTCTTATATCTGCACATTTAGATTCTTGGGACGAGGGCACTGGCGCACTTGATGATGGCGCTGGTGTTGGTATCGTCACGGCGGCTGCAAAAATAATAAAGGACACGATCGGACAGCCTAAGCGCACAATTCGCGTTATTTTGTATGCGGCAGAAGAGATTGGCTTAGTAGGTGCATATCAATATGCTCGTGCAAACAAGGATGCACTAGAAAATATTATAATGGCGGCAGAATCTGATTTTGGCGCGGGACAAATTTATCAATTGGACACTCGTTTTAACCCAACGGTAAGAGAAAATCCAAGTGACTTATACTCCGTTCTCAAGGCAATGGGCATCGAACTCGGTAACAATACTACCAACGGTGGACCAGATGTGTCGATGTTACCAAATTACGGTGTTCCAGTGATTGCGCTGAAGCAGGATGGGACCTACTATTTTGATTATCATCACACACCAAATGACACCTTAGATAAGATTGAGCTAGATGATATTCGTCAAAATCAAACAGTATGGGCGATGATTACTGCGTATATGGCGAACTCTGATTTTGATCCGAGGCCGGCGCCTCAAGTCAAAAATGAAACGAGCAGTCAATAATTCGCTTGTCTACCACTAATGTCTCAAGGGTGAGACTTTTAACTTCGATGTAATGCGACTATGTTAGTAAATAAGAACGTTGGCCCTAAAACTAAAATTATCAGGAAGGTAACATGAGTGTAAACAGTGTTGTGGTATTAAGTGCAGTGCGTTCTGCTGTGGGAACGTTTAACGGTAGTTTAAAAGATATCGAGCCAAGCGAGCTAGCCGCTCAAGTGTTGGCGCAAGGAATAACAGCATCTGGTGTTGATGCACAAGAATACGAGTCGCTTGTCTTGGGTAACACCATCCCAACTGAGTCACGATTTCCTTATGTTGCTAGAGTAGCATCGGTCCAAGCCGGCATGTCCTTAGATTCGACAGCAATGGCGCTTAACCGCTTGTGTAGTTCTGGTTTGCAAGCGGTTGTCAGTTCAGCGCAAGGCATTATGTTGGGCGACCATGAACTGGCCGTGGGGGGTGGCGTCGAAAACATGAGCCGCGGTGGCTATTTATCCCCAGCAATGCGCGCGGGCGCTCGCATGGGGGATACTTCCATGATTGATATGATGGTTGCCACCTTAACGGATCCTTTTGGTGTAGGTCATATGGGCATTACCGCTGAAAACTTAGCCACTAAGTGGGCGCTTACGCGTGAGCAGCAAGATGAATTTGCGGCAACGTCGCATGCTAGAGCCGCTGCGGCGGTTGCCGCAGGCCATTTTAAAAGCCAAATAGTTCCGGTTGAATTGAAAAGCCGCAAAGGGTCGACCATTTTCGACGTTGATGAACATATTAAGGCCAATACAACCGCTGAATCTTTGGCGGGCATGCGCCCGGCGTTTAAAAAAGACGGCAGTGTTACCGCGGGTAATGCCTCAGGAATAAACGATGGCGCGTCATTTTTGACCTTGGCAAATGAAAAATATGCGAGCGCACATGGTTTGACTCCGATTGCTCGAATGGTGTCTTATGCTGTCGCAGGTGTGCCTAATGACGTGATGGGTGAAGGCCCGATTCCTGCGTCTAAAGCAGCGTTAAAAAGAGCCGGTTTGAGTATTATAGATATGGACATCATCGAATCCAATGAAGCGTTTGCGGCGCAGGCTTTGACAGTTGCAAAAGGGCTGGATTTGGATCCTGCAAAAACTAATCCTAACGGCGGTGCAATTGCATTAGGACATCCGATTGGTGCGTCGGGCGCGGTGATCGCGACCAAAGCAATTCATGAGCTTCGTCGCACTGGCGGTAAATATGCCTTGGTCACAATGTGTATTGGCGGGGGCCAAGGAATCGCGGTTATTTTTGAAAGGCTTTAGTTATTTACCAACATAAATGAGAGCGCAGTGCGCTCTCATTTATCTGTGTTGTTAATCTGTTTACATGTTTATCTGTTTGTACTGTTTTGGTGTTTGCGAAAAGTGTTTTTTAAATACCGCATACATATATTGCAGTGACGGATAACCGCTTTTTTGGGCGATAACATTAATTGTTTCATTGCTTGATAGTAAAAGCTTGCAAGCCGTCTCTAACTTGATTTTATGTATTTCAGAATGTGCACTATGACCGCATTCTGCGTGAAACCTACTTTCTAGGTTAGAACGTGAAATACCAACATAATCGACCACTTGCGCTACCTTTATACCCCTGCAAGCGTGTTGTCTAATAAAATGCATCGCTTGAATAACATAGGGATCTTGTAACGATTTAAAATCAGTAGATTGGCGCTGAACAACGCCCATTGGCGGCACAACAACGCGAGGATAGTCAGGGGCCCTTGAGCCACTTTTTGCGGACACTTTTAATGCTGACGTCGCTGAATTTGTTTGTAGATTACTGTGTTTTTCAAGCGATTCATGTTGTAATGCCAAGTGTCAGCGCGCGTTTCTTGACCACGATAGATTGAGCATTCAAAACCGTCTTTTTTACACAAATCACTTATTGCTTTTTCTCGCTCAAACGCCCATCTGTGTTTGTCATTAATCGGCAGACCGTAAAAAGCAAAGTGTTTTAAACCTTTAGACTTTAGGTGTTGGTATGCTTGCTGGACAAGTGCTGCATTATCTGTGGCGACGTATGGAACCGTTGGATAGTCACCAATGTTATGATATGAACCACCCACCCCAACAACCGGTTTGTGGTAGTTGGTTAGCGCTGCTTGAATCTCTACATCATCAAAATCAGCGATAATGCCATCAATGTCCCATGTATCAAGGTTGTTAATGCGCGCAAGACAGTCCTCTTCTAAATAAACATCCCACTCTACTTTTGATGATTGTAGGTAATGACCGATGCCCTCAATGACTTGACGGTCGTACACCTTATTAGCATTAAACAACAAACGAATACTGTGTCTTGCCGCCATTTCACTGCCTCTTTGGCCTTTTGGATGTGGTCAACATGTTGTGCCAGATCACTTGCTACTGTTCTTCATCATTATAGTAGCCTGAGTAACTTAACATTAAAATAACAAAATTACGGAATTTATTTATGAAATTTCGTAATTGCTCATATTGAGGCATTCCACCATGATATTCAGTACCAACATATTGATAGAGCACGTTATGTATTTAGGCATTGATCTGGGCACTTCTGGCATAAAAGTCATTATTATCGATAGCATGGGCAAGTTGCGCGCAAGTGAAACCGCTAACCTTGAGGTTTCGCGGCCCAAAGCACTATGGTCTGAACAGGATCCGGCAGATTGGTGGAGTGCACTGGCGTTGTGTATGCAAAAGCTTCAGTCAACTCATTTAATGTCGTCAATTAAGGCTATCGGTTTGTCTGGTCAAATGCATGGCGCAACCCTTCTTGACAGTGATAACGCGGTAATACGCCCTGCGATATTGTGGAATGATGGGCGCTGTCAGTCGCAGTGCAAAGAGCTTGAATATGAGGTCAAAAACAGTCGCGATATTACCGGCAATATCGTCATGCCGGGTTTCACTGCGCCTAAAATAAAATGGGTGCAACAAAATGAGCCCGACGTATTCAAACGTATCAATAAAGTTATGTTACCCAAAGATTACCTGCGTTTTTTGCTAAGCGGTGACTTTGCTTCTGATATGTCAGATGCTGCTGGCACGATGTGGTTAGATGTTGAAAAACGTGCTTGGAACAACGCGATGTTATCTGCGTGCGGACTGAACCAACAGCATATGCCAACCCTGTTTGAAGGTAATCAAATTACTGGGTACTTGCATCAAGCCCTCGCTCAAAAGTGGAATATGTCTAGCGTTCCTATCGTTGCAGGTGGCGGTGATAATGCAGCTGGTGCTATTGGTGTTGGTCTGATTGAACCGGGTCAAGGGATGATTTCGCTAGGGACGTCAGGTGTTTATTTTGTAGTAACAGATAAATTCACGGCTAACCCACAAAGCGCGGTACACAGTTTTTGTCATGCTTTGCCAAACCGTTGGCATCTAATGTCTGTGATGTTGAGCGCTGCTAGCTGTCTACAATGGTTTGCCGAAAATGTCGTAGAACAAGACTTGGTAAGCATCTTGGAAGAATTAGAAAAGAGCGATATTGATACCGCCAATGCCCCTATTTTTTTGCCATATTTGAGCGGCGAGCGCACGCCTCATAATAACCCTAATGCGACGGGAATGTTCTTTGGCTTGAAGCATCAAACAAACAAACTATTAATGTTGCATGCGGTGCTCGAGGGGATCTGTTTTGCTTTCGCCGATGGTATCGATGCAGTACATCAAAGCGGCACTGTCGCAACCGAAATCACATTGATTGGTGGCGGTTCAAAAAGTCTTTATTGGCGTCAAATGTTCGCTGATGTACTAGGCATTGAAATCAATTACAGAGAGGGCGGTGATGTAGGCCCTGCGCTTGGCGCAGCGCGATTAGCACAACTCGCAATCGATCCTAAGACACCAATTCGTGACATTTGTCCACAGCCCAGAGTAGTTAAAACGTATCGCCCCAACCAGCAATTGCAAAAAGCATATGCGACAAGGCGGTCAACCTTTATAAAATTATACCCCAGTGTGAACGCACTATATAACGGCTGATGATTTATGTTTAAAAATGTTTTTAAAAAACATTGTTGAAGCACTCAATATTTCGAATAACATCTTTTTGGAGAACACCATGTCTAGTTATTTTAATGAGATACAAAAAATTCAATTTGAAGGACCAGATTCAGAAAATGAACTTGCTTTTCATCACTACAACCCAGAGCAAGTTGTGATGGGTAAAAGCATGAAAGAGCATTTACGATTTGCTGCTTGTTATTGGCACAATTTTTGTTGGGATGGTGCTGACGTGTTTGGTCAAGGCACGTTTAATCGCCCTTGGTTACAAACGGCAGATCCAATTCAACAAGCTAAGCAAAAAGCAGAGGTAGCATTCGAGTTTTTTGAAAAGCTGAACGTGCCTTATTATTGTTTCCACGATGTTGATGTTTCACCAGAAGGCAACAGCATTAAAGAATATGTGAACAATTTTAGTCAAATGGTCGACGTGCTAGCGCAAAAACAGTCAGAGACCGGCGTTAAACTGCTATGGGGGACGGCTAACTTATTCAGCAATCCACGTTACGCGGCTGGCGGTGCTTCCAATCCAAACCCTGAAGTGTTTAGTTATGGTGCTACGCAATTTTTTCATGCGATGAACGCCACCAAACGTTTAGGCGGTGAAAACTACGTACTGTGGGGTGGCCGTGAAGGTTATGAAAGCCTTTTAAATACTGATCTGAGACAAGAGCGAGAGCAGTTAGGGCGCTTCTTTAGCATGGTTGCTGAGCACAAAGCTAAGATCGGTTTTGAAGGGGCATTGCTGATTGAGCCCAAACCTCAAGAGCCGACAAAGCATCAATATGACTATGACACCGCGACTGTTTACGGATTTTTAAAGCAGTTTGGGTTAGAAAACGAATTTAAAGTCAATATTGAAGCAAACCATGCAACCTTAGCTGGTCATTCTTTCCATCATGAAATTGCCACTGCGGTTTCGTTGGGTATTTTTGGCAGCATCGATGCAAACCGCGGTGATGCACAAAATGGATGGGACACGGATCAGTTCCCAACGGACATTGAAGAGCTGACATTGGTTATGTATGAAATCCTAAAGTCCGGCGGCTTTGCAACAGGAGGCCTTAACTTTGATTGTAAATTACGCCGCCAAAGCTCCGACCCAGCTGATATGTTCCATGGTCATATTGGTGGCATGGATCATCTAGCGCTTGCCTTGAAAAAAGCAGCGCTATTGCTAGAAAGTGACTTTTTGGCTGCCAAAGTCTCCGAGCGTTATGCTGGTTGGAATGGTCAACTTGGAAAAGGTATTTTATCCGGCAAGCAAAGTCTAGAGTCGCTTGCTGGAATTGCGCAAGACAGCAACTTTAAGCCAAAACACGTCAGCGGTCAGCAAGAGTTACTCGAAAACAAACTAACGAGAGTACTTTATGGTTAGCAAGCATAAGCTATAAAATCAATGGCTTACCGCCTAATGTCACTGCTGCGTAGGCAGGAAACGGCGGCTTGCCTTGGTAATCAGCTTAAACAACCGCCTTATCGATTTTGCAGATAGGCTAAACTATAAACCAATGGGGCGTTCCAATTAATCGTCACTTCATTGGTCGAGTAACTACACCAATCATCTAAGTATGAGAGTGCTGGCAGCGATGAAGGATACACACACTTGTCTTGTTGACCACTGTGCGGCCCGCCGACCAAGAAGCCAGGAATCGGATCAACCACATTATCGGCAGCCGATGGTCTATGATGAGGACGTAGAGGGGTTATCTTGCCGTGGCCGGTAACAAAGCTGATCCCAACTGGATTTTTGCCTAATGTATAATCGACGAGTCCCTCACCTGCTACCTGATACTTGTTGTTGCCGGTAAGCTTTTTGGCCTGAAATAGCACGATTGCTTTATTTAAAGCGACACCGTTGCTGCCCCATACAAAGTCAGGGGTCGTCATAGCGGTTGCATAGGCAGACGCTTGATGCTGCGCTTCAATTTTGTCTGCGAGTTTCAAAAACGCTGTTTTTAGGCGTTTAAATTGCGCTGCTGTTAACAACGATTTGCCGTTAGATAATAGTGAGATATATCCTAGTGCACTGCTGTTTGCCCAAGAAGGAACGTCCGGTGTTATATACATCTTTTCAAAAGAAGATAAAAATACTGGCATTTTAGTCGCTAGATAAAGCTCAGCTGACGCCCAAGCAAACTCATCGATAAAGTATTCATCTTGATACTCGCCCGTTTGAACGTCTGAAGGCTGTCTATATGCTACACCTGGATTGTTTTGGGCCCATTGAAAGGCTGCTAATGCTTGCTTTAAGTAATGATCGGATTTTACGGCGTCAAAGGGTTGGTAGAGCCTGCTTGCCATGGCCATCACAGCCGAAAAGTTCAATGCCGCAGCCGTTCCTTTTTGCACAACATAGCGCTGTTCGTTGCCATCTTTCGGGTTGATTATGCCTGAGAAGTTCAAAGTTGTGAGCTTGTGATACACGCCGCCATCATTAGGGTCTTGCATAGTGCTCATCCAGTCCAAGTTCCACGCAATTTCATCTAGCAGATCAGGCATGCTATCGTTCGATTCCGGAATATTAAAATCCCTGTTTTTGTAAAAGTCTTCAAAATGCGCATAGGCAAGCATTAGGGTGTAGGTCGAAATGCCAGCGTTCACAATATACTTATTGTAGTCTCCCGCGTCGTACCAGCCTCTTGGCGAAGAAATGACAGTGCCTTCAGGACGCAGTGCAGAAGCTGCTGAGGCATGTATTTTGACGTCTGTGTCAGGGTGTCCTGCCGCACGTGCAAATTTGCCGGCAAACTCGGCCGATAACGTTGTACTTGCACGGTTAAAATAATATGCTTTAACAGCCGCATCATGCGCATTGACTAAAGCTGATTCTGATACTGAAAATACAACGGGCTTTTGAACGCCCACAATCGTCAGCGTATATTCTCCTGGCTTGATTATTGACGAAACATCAAATTGACTAACGGATTCACCTGACTCGGGCCAATTTTTTGAACGACTTCCAGTGCCGGTTAACACTATTTGGTCGTCACTATCTTTAACCACAAATGCAGATGAAGATGAAGAGGGGGCAGATGCAATCAAGATTTTACTCGATTTGGGAAGGTAGCCTACTTGATTGTATTTGATGGTTATATTTTGAGTTGCCGCATATCTGCTACCTAAACTATCGCCATTGGCTTCACTAAGCTTTATGTTTGATGTAGTCGTGTCGCAGGCACTCACAGTAGCCGCGAGCACAATTGATATGATAGCGCTTACATTTTTATTTGTATTTTCACTCATTTGCAACCCCGATTGATATTTTACGCTTAACATTTTTTAAACATGGTAGGTGAGAATTTACTATCATTCTAGTTTTATTGTTAGCTTGGCTATTATGATTTTTCGCAAATTCAGTGTTATTCGCCTAGGCTAGTTTTACGTTTAAATTGCAGTTAGCGTCAATTATATTACTCTTAACCGGGGTTATTCATAACGATCGCCCGCACATTAAATATAACACAACAGGATACACAATGAATGGTCTTGGTTTGACAACTAATATTGATATTACCTTGCGGTTTTCAGCTTTATTTTTACGTCAATTTTTGGGCACGAACCTCTGCAAAGTGCTGGGTAAAACGCTGTCGTTCGCGCTGTTATTTACCGGCTGTGCAGTTTCAGCAAATGAAATCGTTAGATTTCCTGATGCCTCATTTAATACACCGTATTCCAATGTTGCTGGACTGGCAGTAAGCCAAGCTAATAACACCGTCAGTTATGGGCAAGGTGATAAGCAACAGTTTATTCTTCATTGGACTGCTAAGGGCACCCCCAAAGGACAAATCGTGCTTATCCATGGGGGGTGCTGGTTAAGTGCGTTTGATATTACCCATAGCTTTGCGTTGTCCACCGGACTTGCACAAGTCGGTTACGAGGTCTACTCAATTGAATATCGAAGATCAGGAAATGGCGGAGAGTGGCCTGTTGCTTTTAACGACATTCGCGATGCTGTTAGGCGCATTGTTGAATTGATTGAGGACGAACGAGCAACCATCAATCTACTGGGCCACTCGGCGGGAGGGCATTTGGCGTTGATGGTGGCGACTGATATTGATGAAGTTCTGCCCACTGAGATGAGTCTAAATGTGATTGGTTTAGCCGCGATAGTCGATATCACCAACTATTCGATAGGCCAAAATAGTTGTCAAAGTGCGACACCTAAATTTATGCAAGGCACGTCGCAGCAAAGGCCGCTTGAGTGTTATCTGGCAAATCCTCTGAATATTCCTTTAATATCACCTCAAATCAGCGCGATTACCTTGTTGCACGGGACCCAAGATGCGATTGTGCCCGTACAACAAGGGAAGCATCCGCAGGCAACTCAGGTTTTGCTCGATGGGGCAGGTCATTTTGACTGGATTCATCCAGGTTCCGAGGCATTTCAACAGATATTAGTTTATCTGAAGTAACCTATCGCCGTATGCGCCAGCAGCACTACTGACATAACCAGATACCAAAAAGGTAAAACAAGCAAATGAACGACGCAATTATTATGAATAACGCGCACGAGTGGCAACAAAAAGCGTCTAAGCTCGACCAGAATGACGATCTTTCAACATGCAAAGACTTGTTTGAACTACCTGCGAATATAGTCTATCTCGATGGTAACTCCCTTGGTCCGATGCCAATAGCCGCAAAATTACAAGCCAAAGAAGTAGTCGAGCAACAATGGGCGCAAGGGTTAATTACGAGCTGGAATACGCACCAGTGGATTGATTTACCGCAGCAAGTGGGAGAGAGAATAGCGCCTTTGTTAGGTGCAAAAAAAAATCAGGTAATTAGTTGTGATTCTATTTCGGTCAATTTATTTAAATTGCTCAGTGCTGCTATTTTAGCCAACGCGCCACGTAAGATTGTACTATCACAAAAAGATAATTTTCCAACCGATCTATATATGGTGGATGGACTGAGTAGCCTAATGGGCACTGAAAAAGTAGAGCTTGTTAGTCTTGCGTCAGACCAAATCTTGGACTTTATTGCGCGCGAAGGAGAGCATGTTTCTGTGCTCATGTTGACGCATGTTAACTTCCGCAGCGGCGAAATTCACAACATGCAAGAAATCACTGCGCTTGCACATAGCAAGGGTATTCTAACCATATGGGACCTCGCGCACAGCGCCGGCATAGTGCCGCTTGAGTTGGATGAGTGCAATGTTGATTTTGCGGTAGGTTGTGGCTACAAATATTTAAATGGTGGGCCTGGCGCACCTGCATTTGTGTATGTTAATCAACGTCATCTCAATACTATATCTCAGCCTTTATCTGGCTGGATGGGACATGCTGCGCCCTTTGCATTTGAACATGATTATGAGGCTTCACCGAATATCAAAAAAATGTTGTGCGGAACACCCAATGTTATTTCGATGAGTATTCTGCACGCCGCCCTTAGTATATTTGAGCGTGCATCGATTGCGCAGATCAGAAAAAAATCAATGTGCATGTTGGCGTATGTCGAAACGCTTATTGATGATCAACCTTCGCTGAGCGATTTGCATTTAATAACGCCTTCAAATCCTGATATTCGCGGCAGTCAATTAGCTTATGAACATCCTAAAGCATACGAAATATGTCAAGCACTGATAGCGTTTGGCGTGATCGCAGACTTTCGCGCGCCTAACATTCTGCGGTTTGGATTTGCACCATTGTATTTAAGTTTTGATGATTGCTTTAACGCCCTTGTTATATTGACAAACATTATGCACGGAAAGGTCTATGAGCAAGCAAAGTATGGACTAAAACATGCGGTCACGTAGCGTCGTATATGGGTGCTATTTGTATTTAGAAAACAGAGTATAGGGGACAAAAGTGATAAAAATACGTTTTTTTGCAAGTTTGCGAGAGCGGCTCGATATCTCATCGATTGATATTGAGTATGCCGGGCAACATGATGTGCAGCAGGTTATGGATAGCTTGATTAACACGCACGAAAAGTGGCATGCCTTAGCTGAGCAAGATGTGCTGGTTGCCATAAACCAGACGTTGTCAGGCAAAGATTGCGCGGTCAACGACGGTGACGAAATTGCTTTCTTTCCACCGGTTACTGGCGGATAACAATCAATACAAATGCTATGAAATCGCCGTTAAATCGACATTACGTTCGCATTTTTGAAACGGTAAATTTGATCCCTTAAGGTAAGGTATCTAGCCACGGCCATATAGCGGAACTTACTGGTTTGCCGGGCACAGCGCGTTTGGTTGGCAAAAGCCTTGCTCACATGCCGATGTCTAAGGACGTTGCTTGGTATAGGGTATTGTGCGCTAGCGGTCAGATTTTTTAACCATCAACACCAAGGCGCACATGATCAAAGCAACACCGCTTGCGTGATATACAGTAAATGCTTCTCCAAGCCACATCACTGCGACAATTGACGTAATGACCGGACCGCAGGTACCAACGATACTTGTCTGCTCTGGACCGATTTGATTGATAGCTTCTGCTACTAATAGAGAAGGAATAACAGTACAAAAAAAAGCGAGACATGCGACTGACATATAAGCATGATTCGCGACACGAAGATCGTTAATATCTTGGGTCAACACAAAATAGGCAGCAATCGCCAAACTCGCCGCTAACATAGCAATACTGGTGAATATTTGACTGCCAATTCGGCTAATGATCGGCTTGCTCAGTAAAACATAAATAGCAAAGGCAATTGCGCTACAAAAAACCAAAATAGTGCCTAGTGCAACCTCAGTGCCTAACGTTTGAATATCATGGGCAAAAATAAGCAATATCCCGCTATAAGACATGGCTAGCAGCCACCAAATATTGCGCGGTAGTTTTGTTCTAAAGAAAAAGTATGACATCAGCACCACGAGGGTCGGGAACGAAAACAACACTACTCTTTCTAATTGTGCACTTATATATTGCAAACCAAGCAGATCCAGATAGGTCGCAATAAAATAACCCAAAATACCAAGTAACGAAGCAGGCAAAATATGCATGATATAAGTGCTGCGTTTGGCGATGTTTTTAATCCCAAAAAACAGCAATACTAAAATATAAAATGGCGCGGCAAACACCATACGCAGAGCGATTACTTGCTCGCTACTTAATCCAAGTGCATAAATATACTTAATCAGGATTGGTTTCAACGAAAACATAAACGTGCCCGCCAGCGCCAGCAAAATACCAGGCAAAATCACTGCATTATTGGAATGAGAAGTCGACAAGAAACAAGACTGATTGACAAGAAACGAGATGTTGATAATAGCAGGGACATAAGCACTGCAACAGCTAAAATGTAAAAGGTTTGGTTAATTAAAGCGCGTAGTTTAGGTTTTACATGGTGGTGTGTCGCTGTTTTCTCTCACGGTTTAACGGGTCTGTTTAAATGCTTTATGTTGGGGTTATTCGGTGCAAACTTGATTTTAATAGACGTAACGCACACCGGAACAACCTTTTCTTGAAGTCTTTTATTAGTTTTAACTGCATGATTTGTAATTACTAATTTTAGATATAGGGCATTATTTGAAAAATTCTGAAAATTAATCTGCAATAAAATCTACCTGCTCAGGGTCTTCTATAGCGTTAATGAGCTTGCACGCTCGACATCAACGGATTTAGTAATAATTACAGTGATTGATACCGTAATCTTTATAATAATCAAATATATAAAGTTAATAGGAGCGTTAAATGTTTAATATTTTTAAAGGTACAAAATCACTTGCAGCTGCAGCGGTAATTGTTGCTTTCACCGCTACTTCTTGTGGCCTCATTCCAACTCAAGCAGATTCGGCTATTACCTCCGTCAATGTAAGTGACTCTAGAGTGGCGATAAAAGGCTATGACCCGGTCGCTTATTTTACTGAATCAAAAGCGGTTCAAGGCACATCTGCCCATGCTAGCCAATACCAAGGTGCCACTTATTTGTTTAGTTCTGCAAATCATAAAGATATGTTTGAAGCAAACCCTACTAAATATGCTCCTCAGTACGGCGGTTATTGCGCGTTTGGTGTTTCAAAAGAGAAAAAATTCGATATTGACCCAGAAGCTTTTTCAGTAGTAGATAACAAACTGTATTTGAATTTGAACAAACAAGTTCAGTCTCGTTGGGTATTAAATACAGAAGAATTGATCAGTGATGCAAACGATTTTTGGATTAATATCGCAGACAAACCTGCCGAAACCCTATAAAAACTTTTAACATGAGTGAAAGTTTTTATTTATTTCACTGGTTTATATAACTATCCTGCTAATGCAGGCAATTAACTAAATACAACTTGAGGATTCATTATGAATACTAAATTAGCAATCGCAGCAGCATTAACATCAGTCATGGTAGCAGGTGTTGTAGATACGGCTGAAGCCGCAAAACAAAAGAAAGAAAAGTGCTACGGTGTATCGCCTGCAGGCCAAAATGACTGTGGCAACCTCGCTGGCACACACAGCTGTGCAGGTCAATCAACAGTCGACAACGACATCGGTGAGTGGCGTTTAGTGCCTGCCGGTACTTGTAAAGATCTTGGCGGTTATGACAGGAAAGAAGCTAAAGAATTGTTTAAGAAAATGCAGGCTCAGAAAAACGGTTAATAGTTAGTTATTGATTATTAACGGATTGGCTTAAATTATCATTGCGCTATTTGTGGGTGGTCCGCCGAGGTTAGTGGTGTATCACCGGCATCAGTTTGCCATTAAAAGCATCACGCCACGTTTGGAAATGCGGCATTGGCGAACATCAATAGGGTAACACAAACGATGAATGTATTTAGTCAAAAAAAATTGACGAAGCCCACGCCCATCATTGGGGTAGGGCTTCGTCATGATCATTACCAACAAGCCTTGCGCGAACCCAACGATAGCCTCCCTATCAACTTCGTCGAAGTTCATGCCGAAAACTTCTTTGCCAAAGGCGGCGCCACTATTGACCTGCTAATGCAGATATCTGACAAATATAATCTGAGTTTACATGGCACGTCGTTGGGCCTAGGGTCTGAATTAGCATTGCCCGATGAGGTCTTGTCGCAATTTGCGGACCTTGTTCAGTTTTGCAAGCCTATGTTGGTTTCAGAACACCTGTGTTTTAATCGTGCACTGGTTAATAACCAAGTCATGCATAGCAGCGATTTGCTGCCGATTGCTTACAACCATAAATCACTAACTACTATCGTGTCTCAAATAGAGCGCGTACAAGAACGCATAAAACGCCCGATATTAATTGAAAATTTATCAGCCTATCTACAGCCAAATGATTTATTTCCTGCATTTGCAAACGATCAGTTCACTGAAAATGAGTTTTTAATTGAAATGTGTCGTATCAGCGGATGCGGGTTGTTGTTGGATTTAAACAACTTGATTATAAATGAGTTAAATCGTAATACTAACAATCCTCTGCAAGTAATAAAAAAGTCACTGGCGCAAATACCCAGCCATTTAGTTGGTGAGATACATCTAGCGGGTTACACGCAACAAGAACATATGCCGCTGATTATTGATGACCATGGCAATAAGGTTTCTGATGATTGTTGGCAATTATATGAATTTGCAATGCGCTTATTTAATGCTCCTCCAACATTGGTCGAATGGGACACCAATATTCCTCAATGGTCGGTGTTATTAAACGAAGCAAACACCGCAAATAAAATAGCAGCATCGGCGATCTCGTTAGCTAGCCAGGGGCATCTGAATGAATATTAATGCTGATTATCAAAATGATTTGATTAATTTTATTTTTCACAAGCCTGGTTCTAGATTAGCGCTTGAGCAGTTTCCGGATGTGCAGCGCTCTTTAAATATATACCGCAACAATCTATTTGTAAATGCCGCTCGCGCCTTGGCTATTAGCTTTCCAACGGTTGAAAGTTTGATGGGCAAAAAAGCCTTTAGAGGACTAATTGCCCAAGTATTGCAAACTGAAATGAAGTCTCAGTTTGATTGGGCAGAATATGGTCAAAGCTTTTCACGCTGCATCGCAGAGCAAGAAGACTTGGTCGAATATCCTTATTTGTCTGAGGTCGCTGATTTTGATTGGGTGATTCACCAAATTCAAAGGGAAGCGGATAAACCACACCACGCTGATTCGTTTGCACTATTGCAACAAGCACCATTAGATGAACTATTTTTTGATTTAAGCACTGGATTTGGCCTGAGAGAATATTGGTTTCCTGTCGGTGATTTACATCGATTGGTCAACGATAAGAGTCTCAGTGAAGCAGAGCGTCAAAGCTTGCAAAAAAACACCACTTTACTAATAAAACATGCAATTAATTTAGACCAGCCAGGGTCTATTATAGTGTGGCGTCCAAGGTTTAAAGCGAATACCGAAACGTTAAACGATGCGCAGCAGGCAGCATATAAAATGCTAGTAGAAGAGCAATGCGTTGCGGACATTTTTGCTTATTTGGAACAACAAAACATAGATTTGGTGGCATGGCTAAGCAATGTTATTGGCACTCAAAAAGTCATTGGAATAGTGCGTAAAACGAAATAAATTACGCCAACAAAGGAAAGTTTTTTAACATGAGTCATATTATTATCAGCCTATACAATCGCATATTTGGCCTTGCTGATTATTTACAAGCGCCGGCTTTACTGGGATCGCGGTTGTACATTGCGTGGGTGTTTTTTAAATCAGGACTGACCAAGTTAAATGATTGGGAGTCTACGGTGCTTTTATTCGAATATGAGTATGCAGTACCATTACTAAATTACGAAGTTGCCGCCTATCTTGCCACTGCAGGTGAGCTAATTCTGCCGATTTTACTTGCGCTAGGTTTGTTTGGACGAAAGGCTGCGTTGGGTCTGTTTATTATCAATTACATAGCGGTCATTTCATTGGAAGAAATGCCTCAGGCCGCTTATAACTTGCACTTAATATGGGCCGCCCTTGCTGCTGCTGTCGTAATTTGGGGTGCTGGTAAGCTGTCCGCTGATAACTTTTTAAAGATAAAGTGAGCAATGTTATTTATTTTCACTAGAAAACGCACATTTATGTGCGTTTTTTCGTATGATTAGACATCTCAGCCACCGTGATACAAACGCGGTTTTAGAATCGGCTATTGGTGGCAAGGTGAACCTTGTTGTTGGTATCCCTATGTCAATGACATCGCGAATGGTTATGTTGTATTCGTTATTTTTTTATACTAAAAATTTCCCTACGGTACATGACACTGGGTCCGATACTAAGGAATCAAACGTCAGGTTTATGGTGTTAGTTCTGAGAAAGCACAAAAGATGGCGAATATATTTTCAGACCATGACAGACAGATTGTAGGTAAAGCAATACATCAAGACCTAGCATTACCCAACTTTGTTCAAACAGCAAAGCAGGGTCTGGATGAGTCAATCGAACTTTTTAAACAAGACAAACAAGCAAATTAGGAAACCGTATTACATGCCGCTTCGCTTTTTAAATATAGCACCCTACTTTCGAGGGCTCTTTTGTGCACGTTATGCGTTTGCCTTGAGTATCCTTATGACGATTTGCATTATGCTCACTAGCAGCAATGCTTATGCTGCCAACAGTGTAGTAGATGCAGTGGTAAATATAGAATTTAACAAAGTTAGAGCATGGGACGATGGTTATAACAGCTCCGGTGTCGGCACGGGTTTTGTAATTGATGCTGAGCGTGGGTTCATTTTGACCAACAAACATTTACTGAATGTTGCTCCTGTCATCGCATTTGCAGAGTTTTCGAACAAAAAAACACTGCAGTTAGTGCCAATATACCGAGATCCTGTGCACGATTTTGGGGTATTTAAGTACGACCCAAGTGAGTTAGACGGTCTAAAAATTAACGCTCTAGAGCTGAGCCAAGAAGCAACGGTGGGCGAAACAATTCGTCTGTACGGCAACGATGGTGGTGAAGCTCTGTCAATAATTGAAGGCGTACTATCAAGGTTAGACAGACCTGCACCTAACTATAATTCAACCAATTCTGATTTTAATACGTTTTATTTTCAAGCCGCGCTTGGCAGCAGCGGAGGCTCATCAGGTTCGCCAATTTTGAATAAAAACAATCAAGCGATAGCCTTAAATGCCGGTGGGCGTCGAGATACCGCTGCCGCTTTTTTTATACCCATGCAGATGATCATACCGACGATCAACAAATTGCTCAATAACGAAGCCATCCAACGCGGCACCTTACAAACTGTGTTTAGATACGAACCTTTTAATCAGCTAAGAAAAATTGGTTGGGATAACAGCAGAATCGACCAAGCTAGACGTATAGCACCTTCGAGCGAGGGAGTGTTGGTTGTTGAGCAAATTGCAAAGCAAAGTCCTGCTGACACAAGGCTTCAGGTAGGTGATTTGTTGCTGGCAATTGAAGATGCACCGATTGGTAACTTTTTTGCTCTTGAAACGTTGCTGAATCAAAAAGTCGGCCAAGTAGTTTCGATCAAAGTAGAACGCGCCGGCAGTATTTTGGAGCATGATATTGAGGTCTCCGATCTTTTCTCATTAGTGCCTGATCAATACATTGAGTACGGAGATACCGTCATTATTCCTGTCGGTCTGGCAGCAGCTAGATTATTTAATGTGCCGGCAAGGGGCGTTATGGTGGTTGATCCAGGGCGCCTGTTTGGAAGCCAAAATATTCGGCCTTTAGCAAAAATAGACGAGATAAATGGCATCGCAATTGATAATTTAGAGCAGTTGTCACAACAACTCAACCACGTTATCCATGGCGATAAATTTAGCCTGCGTTATCGATATTTGTATGATGCGAGTAATCAGGAATACAAGCAGATAAGGGATTATAGCAATTGGTTTACGAATCAGCGTTGTGAAAGTCAGTTAGGTGAATTGTTGTGGCAGTGCACGGCGCTCGAAAAACAAAATGAGCAAGTACAGGAGATAAAAAAGCAGACTAAAAATGCAGTCACATCGCCCATTGTCGATGTTGAAGTATTTAGGCCTTTGGCGGTAAATATGAACACGGATGTTACTCGCCGTGGACACGGTGTTGTAGTAGACGCAAAATTTGGCCTGATTATCACCGATAAAAATCTAATCGATAGCACCTTAAGCCAAGTGCAAATTGTCTTAAACAATGGTGTTTCGTTGCCAGCTTCAGTGGTTGCAATTCACCCTTACCTAAATATGGTGTTGATTAAAGCGCCGCTACAAACGCTTAAGTTTGGCAAAAAAGTTATCCCCAACGTCAGTGATTTAGAGACCGTTCAAGCGCAAACATTGACAGTAAAAAGTAAATCTTTCTTTATGGACTTTTCGAGTAAAGTTGAATCGGGATGGCCTACAGTATCGAGCGGCTCATTGCCGTTCGATAGCTGGGAGCTCTCACTGGTACCGGATGGATTTTCAAT
>Ga0115565_10000207_pt1 | contig 48816 bp, 41 predicted proteins | sample COGITO_mtgs_1105_FD_87199 | JGI IMG/M metagenome (GOLD analysis project Ga0115565, IMG submission 87199) | Pelagic marine microbial communities from North Sea - COGITO_mtgs_110530 | ecosystem: Environmental > Aquatic > Marine > Epipelagic | place: Germany:Helgoland, sampling site Kabeltonne... | reverse complement strand
TAATGATGTAATTATTACTTTTTCGACACCATTTGCCTACAATGGAACTCAAAATTTAATACTTGACGTGCAAGATACTGATGGTGGCTACACAACAAGCGCAACTGCTGGCTTTAGAGGCGAGGAAAATTTTAATAATCCTCCAACAAGATCTAAAATGACATTCACAAATAATGGGAGTACAACTGGTGTGTATGAAAATTCTTTTGCCAATACCAGATTTATTGGTAATTTAGAAAGATGTCCAATCAGTTTTTCTATAAACAAGGATATTATTGAAGAAAACAGCGCTTTTTTTACTATTAATAACCCCAATAGCATAAATAAGTTCAGATATAAAATCGGTCTTTGGGGAGCAACAGAACCTGCAAATTATCAAACTACTGAAAATGATTTCTCGATTTTTAATTTAATTCCTGGAAAAGATTACGTTTTGTATTATAAGTCAGATTGTGATGTAATACCTTCTTCTTACAGAAAACTTTATTTTAATACACCTCCCTTAACTTTATCTGTTCCTACACTTATTGACTTTGAAACAGAAAAAAATAATTTTTATATTGACAACAATACTGCTGGATTTATAAAGGTTTCTAATGATGCTGGGCTAGATAATTCGTTAAAAGGCTTACTTTTAAATGGTTCTTCTAATTTTTCGGTTTATAATTGGTGGGATAATAGCAACAATTTATGGAGAGATAATTCTGATTTTATAAGTAATCTACTTTTTTTAATCGATTTAACAGAAAACCCAGTAAATCCAATTTTCGAATTTAGTTTGCAACAATCTATTTACCAATCTGTGTTACGTTTAAAAATTGATGGGCAAATACAAGAGTTTGAATATGATAATTCTGATATAGCTAGTGAAACTACTAGAATAATTTCTGTTGATTTATCTGATTTTAATGGAAAAAAAATTGAACTCATCATAGAACATTTAGGTAGAAACCATTTAAACACGTCTTTTATAGACAACGTTCAACTAAAAGAATCTACATGTGCTGTTCCCTATAATATTAATTTTACAACTACTCAAAATAGTATTACATTAAATTGGGATTCTGATGGTACAAATTGGGAAATAGCTATGGCTGATTATGATAAAACTTTTAGCAACAAAGGTGAAATTATAAATACAAAAACACATACTTTTTCAGGTTTAGAAAAAGCAAAACCTTACACCTTTTTTTTACGATCTAAATGTGATAATTCAAATTCTAATTGGCTAAAATTATATAAATCTACTAAATCTACTGTTTTAGAAGTACCTTATGAAAACGATTTTCGAAGATCTGATGCTTTAAACAATACAGATTTCACCATAAACTATAGCAGATATGCTAAAGTATATCAAGATTTTTTTAAATATTTGTATTTAGATCAAAAATCATCTCAAAAAAGCTATGGTTGGGTTGGTGGTATTAACACTACAGAAAACCAAGCTTGGAATGATAATAATAACTTTATAAGTAGCGTATCTTTTTTTATTAATGCAACAATGCTTGATGATTTAACTGCGGAAATTAAATTTAAACAACATTACTATTATACTTCTAATACTTCTTGGTTTCGCATAAAAGTAAATGGAGAACAAATTGGTAGCAGTTACAACCCTAACTCTGTTAGATTTGATCCTTACACTAATTTATCTTTAGACTTAACAAATTATGTTGGTAATATAATAGAAATCACTTTAGAGCAGTGTGGATTCAATGGTCCAACTAATTCAAATTCTACTGCTAACGCAGGCGATTTTACAATATTAAGTGCCGTTAATTTTAGCAGCAAAACACTTAATACAAATAATTTTACTTTGCAAAAAAATAATATTTATCCTAACCCAGTTAAAAATAAACTCAAACTTAATGTATTAAAAGAAATAGATGCGGTTTTTGTTTATGACACAAATGGAAAGCTACTTTTTTCTCAAAAATTAAAAGATATTAATATTGATGTTTCTCAACTAAAAAGTGGTTTTTACTTTTTAAAAGTTTTATTTAAAAATAAGACAGTTTTGAACTCAAAATTCATAAAAAATTAAGCTTAATTTTCTAATTAATACAATTAAATTTATAAAAAAAATAATAATGAATATACCATTTTTACAACAAGAAATAGATAAGATTATTATCTCAAAAAACTCTAAAGAAAATAAATTACAAGCAATTTGTGATTACTTAGAAAATGAAATCTCATATTATGATTGGGTTGGTTTTTACTTTATAAATGGTAATAAAGAGGAATTAAAATTAGCACAATATACAGGCGAAGAAACCGAACATACTATTATTCCTTTTGGCAAAGGAATTTGTGGGCAAGTTGCAGTAAGTAATCAAAACTTTGTGGTGCAAGATGTTTCTGAGCAAGACAATTACATTTCTTGTGGTTGGAAAGTAAAATCGGAAATTGTGATTCCTATTTTTGTTGATGGAGAAAATATCGGACAAATTGATATCGATTCACATACAGCAAATACGTTTACAGAAAAAGACGAACAATTATTAGAATATGTTTGTAAACAAGTAGCAACGTTGTTTTAGATTTTTACAAACAATTTTACACATCCAGTTTGTCATGGTGCAAAGTATCTCACGCGTTTAAACTCACATTCTTATATTCTTTCAGAATGACAAACTGTATGACAATCAGTGCAAATTAATTTGCGTTTTTAGTAAAAATTACCAAGAATTCACGAATTAAAAACAATTTCAACATTTCTTTTTATTAAGTTCCAAAAGAACTAAAAACTGCTACTGAAAACTGAAACCTAATTTTGTTAACTACTCCCCTATTTTGTTACTATCTTTTTATTGTAATTAACTCATTGTTTGCGTAGTTTTGCGTGCTTAACAATTCAACATAAAATGAGCACTTCAAAAACAATTAAATCTGCCTTAATTTCGGTATTTCATAAAGATGGTTTAGCACCAATTGTACAAAAACTAAATGAATTAAATGTTACCATTTATTCAACTGGAGGTACAGAAAAATTCATTAAAGAATTAGGTATTGATGTGGTTCCTGTAGAAGATGTTACTTCTTATCCATCCATTTTAGGAGGAAGAGTAAAAACATTACATCCAAAAGTTTTTGGAGGAATTTTAAACAGACAAGATCATGAAGGTGATGTTGCTGAAATGCAAGAATATAACATTCCTCAATTAGATTTGGTGATTGTTGATTTATATCCATTTGAAAAAACAGTTGCTTCTGGAGCAGCTGAACAAGATATTGTTGAGAAAATTGATATTGGTGGAATTTCTTTAATTAGAGCATCAGCAAAAAATTTTAAAGACACATTTACAGTTTCTTCTATGGAACAATATGATGAGTTTCTAACAATTTTATCCGAAGGAAAAGGAGAAACCTCTATAGAACAAAGAAAGAAATTTGCTGCAAAATCTTTCAACGTTTCTTCTCATTATGATACTACTATTTTCAGCTATTTTAATGAAGATGAAGTTGTTTATAAAGCAAGTGAAACAACTTCTAAAGTTTTAAGATATGGAGAAAATCCACATCAAAAAGGCTATTTCTTTGGCGATTTAGATGCAATGTTCGATAAATTACATGGTAAAGAATTAAGCTACAATAATTTATTAGATGTAGATGCTGCAGTAAATTTAATGAACGAATTTATTGGCGAAGACCCAACATTTGCAGTCTTAAAACATAATAATGCTTGTGGTTTTGCACAAAGAAGCACTATTAAACAAGCGTATGTAGATGCTTTGGCTGGCGATCCTGTTTCTGCTTTTGGTGGCGTTTTAATAGCTAACACAGCAATTGATGCTGAAACTGCTGAAGAAATTCATAAATTATTTTGTGAAGTTGTAATTGCACCTTCTTACACTGATGAAGCTTTATCAATCTTAAAAGGAAAGAAAAATAGAGTACTTTTAATCCAGAAATCTACAGAACTACCAACTCAAAATGTAAGAACTGCTTTAAATGGTTTGTTGGTGCAAGATAAAGATTCTAAAACAGATACTTTAGCAGATTTAACGTATGCTACTAATACAAAACCATCTGAAAGCGAGTTAAAAGATTTATTATTTGCTTCTAAAATTTGTAAGCATACAAAATCAAATACCATTGTTTTTACTAAAAACAATCAACTTTTAGCAAGTGGAACAGGACAAACAAGTAGAGTTGATGCTTTAAGACAAGCTATTGAAAAAGCAACTTCTTTTGGTTTCGATTTAAATGGAGCAGTAATGGCGAGTGATGCTTTTTTCCCTTTTCCTGATTGTGTAGAAATTGCAGATAAGGCAGGAATTAAAAGCGTTATTCAACCAGGAGGATCTATAAAAGATCAATTGAGTATCGATTATTGTAATGCTAATAATATATCGATGTTAATGACTGGAACAAGACATTTTAAACATTAATAAAATTAACAGATTTACAAGATTAATTTTAGTAAATTTGTAAGATTATTAGTACTCCAAAACAAAATAAATTTATGGGTTTTTTTGATTTTATGACGGAAGATATTGCGATTGATTTAGGAACCGCAAACACGTTAATAATTCACAATGGAAAAGTGGTTATTGATGCACCTTCTATTGTTGCTAGAAATAGACTAACTGGTAAAATTATTGCAATTGGTGAAGAGGCTAATTTGATGCAAGGAAAAACGCATGAAAACATCAAAACTATTCGCCCTTTAAAAGACGGAGTTATTGCAGATTTTCAAGCATCTGAAGAAATGATTAAGGAGTTTGTAAAGAAAATTCCATCTATTAAGAAAAAATTATTTCCACCTGCATTAAGAATGGTTATTTGTATTCCATCAGGAATTACAGAAGTTGAAAAACGAGCTGTAAGAGATTCTGCAAAACACATGAATGCCAAAGAAATTTACTTAATTTACGAACCAATGGCTGCTGCAATTGGTGTTGGTATTGATATTATGGAACCTAAAGGAAACATGATTATTGATATTGGTGGTGGTACTACAGAAATTGCTGTAATTGCTTTGGGTGGTATTGTTTGCGATCAATCAGTAAAAGTTGCTGGCGATTTATTTACCAACGATATTATGTATTACATGCGTACACAACATAATTTACATGTTGGTGAAACGACTGCAGAAAAAATTAAAATTACTATTGGTGCAGCTACTGAAGATTTAGATACACCTCCAGATGAAATGTTGGTTCAAGGTAGAGATTTATTAAGTGGTAAGCCAAAACAAGTGCAGGTTTCTTTTAGAGAAATTGCAAAGGCTTTAGATAAATCCATCCTTAGAATTGAAGATGCTGTAATGGAAACTTTATCTAAAACTCCACCAGAATTAGCTGCAGATATTTATAATACTGGTATTTATTTAGCAGGTGGTGGTTCTATGTTACGTGGTTTAGACAAGCGTTTATCTCGTAAAACAGATTTACCTGTGTATGTTGCAGATGATCCTTTAAGAGCTGTAGTTCGTGGAACTGGTATTGCTTTAAAAGAATTAAAAAAATACAAAAACGTATTAATGAACTAGCATTTTTAAGTATTAACAATGCAACAACTTATCTATTTTTTTCAGAAATTTAAATATTTTCTGTTTTTTTTATTGCTATCGTTTATTTCGCTTACGCTAACGTTTAATAATCTTGATTTCCATAAAAGTAAATTTGTAAATTCTGCAAATTTTGTAACTGGTGGATTTTATTCACAAACGTCAAATATTTCTGAATATTGGGATTTAAAAGTTGAAAATAAACTTTTAGCTGAAGAAAACACGCGCTTAAGAAATCTATTAGAAAAAAAAAACTCTGCAAATTTTAATATAGATTCCACTGTTATTGATTCTTTAAAATATCAACAAAAATATACTTTTACTACGGCTAAAATTATCAATAATAATTACGCTAAAGAATTTAACTTTTTAACTATTGATAAAGGCGAGAATCAAGGCATCAAAAAAGAAATGGCTGTAATTAACAGCAAAGGTATTATTGGAATTACCGACAATTCCTCTGGAGGCTATGCAAGAGTTCAATCAATTTTAAATAGAAATAGTAAAATTAATGCTCGTTTAAAAAACAGCAATTATTTTGGCTCTTTAAGTTGGAATGGTAAAGATTATAACACCGTTCAACTTTCTGACATACCAAGACAAGCACCTTTAGAAATTGGAGATACTATTGAAACTGGTGGGAAATCTACTATTTTTCCAGAAGGAATTTTGGTGGGGATTATTTCTAAAATTGATAAAGGAAATACAGCAGACAACAAAGTAGATGTTACTCTTTTTAATGATATGAGTAATTTAGGTTTTGTACATGTGATTAAAAATTTAGATACCATAGAAATAAAACTTTTAGAAGCTAGAGATGAATAACCCATTAAACATGGTATCATTATTTTTTTTCCTGCTTTTTTTGCAGGTTTTTGTGCTAAATAATATATTATTTTTAGGATTTATAAATCCGTATTTATATATCGCTTTTGTTTTTTTATATCCACTAAAAGAAAATAGAATTCCGTTTTTATTTTACAGTTTTTTACTAGGTCTTTCTATCGATTTTTTTTCAGATTCAGGTGGTATTCATGCTTTTTCAATTTTATGTATCTCTTACATACGATTATTTTTTGTAAGAATTTACTTTAGAAAAATACCAGCAGATTATCCATTTTTCAAATTAAAATCAGAGTCTTTTGGTAAAATTTTTAATTATGTAGTAACTTTAACAATCATTCATCATCTTATCTACTTTTCTTTTGCTAATTTTAGTTTTTATAATTTTTCTAACGTGCTTTTAAATACAATTTATTCAAGTATTTTTACGTTACTATTATATTTTTTAGGTACATATATTTTTACTAAAAGCGAATAATGCAAAAAAGTTTTTTACTCTATTTCTTGATTACCCTAATTGGGTTTGTTTTTATTGGACGTTTATTCCAGTTGCAAATAATTAGAAGCGAAAGTTATGACCCAATTCATAATGCAGCTGTAAAAACAATTTACGACTATCCTGAACGTGGTTATATTTATGATAGAAATGGCAAATTATTAGTTGCCAATCAACTTTCTTATGATGTAATGGTGCAACCAAATCAAGTAAAACCATTAGATACTTTAGAGTTTTGCAAACTTTTAAAAATTGATAAAGAAGATTTTTTAAAACGTCTTCAAAAAGCAGAAGATTACGCTCCTTATTTAGCATCAGTTTTCTTAAAACAATTAGCGAAAGAAGATTTTGCTTTTTTACAAGAAAAACTTCATAAATACACTGGTTTTTTTATCCAAAAAAGAATTATTAGAGATTACCCAATAAAAGCTGCTGCGAATGTTTTAGGCTATATTGGAGAAGTAAATGAAGAAAAAGCAAGAAACAGCAATTATTATCAGCAAGGAGAATTAGAAGGAAAAGATGGTGTAGAAAGGCAATATGAGGATATTCTAAGAGGTAGAAAGGGCAAAAAATATTTGCATAGAAATCGATTTAATAAAGTTACAGGTTCCTATAAAGATGGAATTTATGATACTTTACCAGAAAACGGAAAAGACTTAATACTTACTTTAGATATTGAATTGCAGCTGTATGCGCAACAATTAATGAAAGGAAAACGTGGAGGAATTGTTGCTATAGAACCCTCCTCAGGAGAAATTTTAGCCTTAGTTACTGCACCTTCTTACGATCCTAATATGTTGGTAGGTAGAAAACGCTCTAAAAATTCAGTTCTTTTGTTTAACGACACAGTTAGCAAACCAAGTTACGATAGAGGTTTAATGGCTGCCTATGCTCCTGGAAGTCCTTTTAAAATGATGAACGCCTTAATAGGTTTACAAGAAAATGTTATTAATGAGCAATCTTCTTTTAGATGTTATGGAGGTTACAGATATGGAAACAGAACTGGAGAATTTATGGGATGTCATTGTGGTATTTATGGAAGTCCTATCCAATTAAAAACAGCTATTGCAAAATCATGCAATAGTTATTTTTCGAACACTTATAAAAGAATTGTAGAGAAAAATAAAAATCCTTCAGAAGGTTTAGATACTTGGAATAAACATGTTTCGAGCTTTGGATTGGGTGATTTTTTAGGATACGATTTACCTGCTGGACAAAAAGGATTAATTCCTGATGGGAATTATTATGACACTCGCTATAAATATTCATGGAACGGATCTACAATTATATCTAATGCAATTGGCCAAGGTGAAATTTTAACAACACCTATACAATTAGCAAATTTTACTGCAGCAATTGCAAATAGAGGCCATTTTTACACGCCACACATTGTTAAAAAAATTGATACCGCTTTTATTGATAATCCAAACTATATAAAAGCTAAAAAAACTACAATTAGCAAAGAACACTTTACACCTGTAATAGAGGCAATGCACGAAGTTTTTAAAACTGGAACAGGAAAGTGGACTCAAGTTAAAGATATTGATATTTGTGGCAAAACAGGAACTGCAGAAAATTTTATTATTGTTGATGGGATTAAAGAACAGTTAGAAGATCATTCAATTTTAGTGGCTTTTGCTCCTAAAAATAATCCCAAAATTGCCCTAGCTGTTTTTGTTGAAAATGGTGGCTATGGTTCTACAATTGCAGCTCCAATAACAAGTTTAATGATAGAAAAATATATTAACGGAAAAATCTCTGAGAAAAATAAATATAGAGAATTGAATATGTTAAATATGAGCTTGCAAGAAATTTACGACAAACAAATTCAAAAACCTTTAAAAGAAGTTGCGTCAAGAACAAAATAATATATTTGCAGGTATAGACTGGATTTTAGTTTTTATTTATATTGCTTTAGTTGGGTTTGGTTGGGTTAATATTTTTGCAGCTTCAAAAACTGAGGAAGATGTTGAACTTATTAGCTTTACAACAAAATATGGTAAACAATTAATTTTTATTGTTTTAACAATTCCATTAATTATTCTTATTCTTTTTTTTAATTCAAAATTCTATGAAAAATACGCCAGTATTTTTTATATCCTATCAATTTTTTCTTTAATACTTCTATTTCCATTTGGAAAAGAAATTAACGGTGCAAAATCTTGGTTTAACTTTGGAGTCTTAGGACTACAACCTTCTGAATTTATGAAAGCATTTACTGCACTTGCTGTAGCCAAACTACTGAGTGACAGACAGTATAATTTTAAATTGATAAAAAACCAAATAAAGGCATTCATTATTATATTTTTCCCTGCTTTTCTAATTACGCTTCAACCAGATGCTGGTTCTGCACTTATTTATCTTTCTTTCTTTTTTGTTTTACATAGAGAAGGTTTAACTCTTAATTATATTTTATTAGGCATTACTTTTATTACGTTATTTATATTAACCATATTTTTTGGTGCGAACACAATGTTTATTTCACTCTTTATTATAATTACAATTATAGTAGCTTATATTATTTATAGAGGAGGCAAAAGATTTTTAAGATTCAACTGGCATAAAGTATTAGCTATTTATGCAATTACAGCATTATTTATTTTTGGAACAGGGTACACATATAACCATGTTTTTAAACAACATCATAGAGATCGTTTTGAAGTATTGTTAGGTTTAAAAGTTGATAATAGAAATATTGGATATAATTCATATCAATCTGAACTAACTATTAGTTCTGGTGGTTTAAGTGGAAAAGGCTTTTTAAATGGTAATTTAACACAAGGTGATTTTGTTCCTGAACAACATACAGATTATATTTTTAGCACAGTTGGCGAGGAATGGGGTTTTTTAGGCAGTAGTTTTGTAATAATTTTATTTATGCTGTTAATGTATAGAATAATATACTTAGCAGAATCACACACAAATAAATTCGGAAGAATATATGGCTACAGTTTAGTTTCTATTCTATTTTTTCATGTAATTGTGAATATTGGTATGGTAATAGGGTTATTACCAACTGTAGGCATTCCACTGCCATTTTTCAGTTACGGAGGCTCTTCACTTTGGGGTTTTACAATCTTACTATTTATCTTTATGAGATTAGATGCTCATAAAAATTATGACTTTTAAAAGTAGGATTTATAAAAATTTATAACAAAAAAAAACTCCGAATTAAAATTCAGAGTTTTCAAGCTTTTTAAGAAGTATAAATTATTATAATGCAGACACCTTTTTTGTTAATTGTGATTTTAAATTAGCTGCCTTATTCTTGTGAATAATATTCTTTTTAGCTAATTTATCTAACATAGATATTACTTTACCTAATTTAGTTTCTGCTTCATTTTTATCTTCAATAGCACGTAAATCTCTAACTGCGTTACGAGTTGTTTTGTGCTGATATTTGTTACGTAGCCTTTTAGCGTCGTTACTTCTAATTCTTTTTAATGCTGACTTGTGATTTGCCATAATTTGTTTACTTCTTGTTTTTTATTAAAACTTTTGTAGTCCGTACGGGAATCGAACCCGTGTTACATGGATGAAAACCATGCGTCCTAACCCCTAGACGAACGGACCATAACAATTAAATGTTCCTAATTGCGGGTGCAAATATACAACGTTTTTTAAATTGTGCAATAATTTTTTTAAAAAAAATTATTTTTTTTGCATTTATTTTTTCTGTTAGTAGGCTTTTGCAAATAAAACTCTTTTTGATGAAGGTTTTCCTGTTAAAACACAAACACCTTCTTCTTCATTAGCTTCATTTGGAATACATCTAATTGTGGCTTTTGTATACTCTTTAATTCTATCTTCTGTTTCTTCTGTTCCATCCCAATGAGCCGATACAAAACCACCTTTATTTTTTATAGCTTGTTTAAACTCTTTAAAATCGTTTACTTCTGTTGTATGCTCTTTTCTAAAGTTAATAGCTCTATCGAATAGATTTTGTTGAATTTCTTCCAAAAGCTCCTCTATAAAAACTACGGTGTCATCTTGAGAAATAGTTTGTTTTTCTAAAGTATCTCTTCTAGCAATTTCTAAAGTTCCATTTTCTATATCCCTACTTCCAATGGCGATTCTAATAGGAACTCCTTTTAATTCATATTCCGCAAACTTTGCCCCTGGTCTAAAAGTATCTCTATTATCAAACTTTACAGAGATTCCTTTTTTACGAAGGTCTTTAACTAAAAGGTTAACTTTTTCTGAAATTGCTTCTAATTGTTCATCATTTTTATAAATGGGAACAATTACCACTTGTATTGGAGCTAATTTTGGAGGAAGCACCAAACCTAAATCATCTGAGTGCGTCATTATTAAACCACCTATTAAACGTGTAGAAACACCCCAAGAAGTTGCCCAAACATATTCTTGCTTCCCTTCTTTTGATGTATATTTTACATCAAAAGCTTTAGCAAAGTTTTGCCCTAAAAAATGACTTGTTCCTGCTTGTAGAGCTTTTCCATCTTGCATTAAAGCTTCAATTGTATAGGTATCTTCTGCTCCTGCAAATCGTTCACTATCGGACTTCACACCTTTTATAACAGGCATTGCCATAAAGTTTTCGGCAAATTCTGCGTAAACATCTTGCATTTGTCTTGCTTCTGTTATTGCTTCGGTTTTTGTTGCGTGAGCTGTATGCCCTTCTTGCCATAAAAACTCTGCAGTTCTTAAAAACAAACGAGTACGCATTTCCCATCGAACTACATTTGCCCACTGATTTATCAATAGAGGTAAATCTCTATAAGACTGTATCCAACCTTTATATGTATTCCAGATAATAGCTTCGGATGTTGGCCTCACCACCAACTCTTCCTCTAGTTTAGCTTCTGGATCTACTCTTAATTTTCCTGGATTATCAGGATCATTCTGCAAGCGATAATGAGTAACAACTGCACATTCTTTTGCAAAACCTTCCGCATTTTTTTCTTCTGCTTCAAATAAACTTTTAGGAACAAAAAGTGGGAAATAAGCGTTTTGATGACCAGTTTCTTTGAACATTCTATCCAATTCTTTTTGCATGTTTTCCCAAATAGCAAATCCATAGGGTTTTATAACCATACAGCCTCTAACAGCAGAATTTTCGGCTAAATCTGCTTTTACTACTAATTCATTATACCATTTAGAATAATCGTCTGCTCTTTTCGTTAAATGTTTACTCATAACCTATACTTTGGCACAAAAATTGTTATATTATCTATATCAAGTGAAAATTTTGTTAAAAGATTCAAATCTTTTTCAAAATTGCTACAAAACTACTATATTTTAGTGTTTTTAAAGCAAAAAAACATCATTAAAGAATAATACCTAAAACATATCATTATGAAACTACGAAATAAAAATTTAAAGCTACACCAACTTATCTTAATTGTATCAGCTAATTTGTTATTAATTTCTTGTGGTACTTATCAAAGTGTTTACAATGATGATGGTATTTATGGAGATATAACGCCTAGAAATAACGAACAAAAAGTAATCGTTGTAAATGAACAAGAATACGATGATTATGAAGAAGATTACTTCACTAAAAAACTAGCTGTTCTTCAAAATATTGAAGACAATGAAATTTTTGTTGATGTAGATTCTTATAATTCTACTGCTAATTATGTTGATGACGAACTTATTGATGAAACCTTAAATTATGATGCAAGTCAACCTTGGGGTTATGAAGACAATAATGTTGTTGTAAACATAAACCTAATGAACGACCCTTTTTGGGGTGGTGGATTTAACAATTGGGGATGGGGATTCAACAATGGTTGGGGTTTCAATAATGCATGGGGTTTCAATAATGGTTGGGGATTCAACAATAGTTGGGGTTTTAACAACGGCTGGGGATTCAACAATGGCTGGGGAAATCCTTTTTGGGGTGGAAACAGATTTTGGCATCCATATCATAATAACTGGGGTTGGAATCGTGGAATTATTGGTTCAAGATGGAACAATAACAGATTTTACAACAATAGAGGTTATACTTATGGAAGAAGAACCAACACTATAAATTCAAGAAATAGAATATCTACAAGCAGAAGAAATAGCAGTATTAACAATAGAAGATCTACTGGAGTTATTAGTAGAAATGGAACTATTACAAGTAGAAGATCTACAGGAGTTGTAAGATATGGAAACACTACAAGTCCTTCAAGAAGAAGTGCTACTACAAGCAGAAGTTCATCTTCTATTCGAAGAAGTTCTACACCATCAAGAAGAAGTTCTTCGGTTAACAGTAATAGATCTAGTAGCTCTAGAAATAGCAGCTCAACTTATAGAAGACCTTCTAGCTCAAGCAGTAATAGCAGAGCCTCAAGTTCATCAAGTAGTAGTTCAAGATCATCCTCTACAAGAAGTAGTTCTTCTTCATCTAGAAGTTCAGGTTCAAGTAGTTCTAGCTCTAGCAGAAGATCATCATCATCTTCGTCATCATCTAGAAGAGGAAATTAACACCATTTTTAAAAGAAAATTTCAAAAAACATGAAAAATATTTTTATATCAGCTATTTTTATATTCACTGCATTTGGGTCTTATTCTCAATCTTTAAGCTACCAAGATTTAGCAATATTATTTTCTCAAGATGATAAAAACGGAACTGCAAGGTTTACGGCAATGAGTGGCGCTTTTGGAGCTTTGGGTGGAGATATTTCATCAATAAATATAAACCCTGCAGGATTATCAGTATTTAATAATAGTTTATTTTCTGGAACGTTTAACTCTAGAAGCACAGAAATCAATTCAAATTTTTATGGAAATAATTTAGCAAATCAAAATCAGTTTACAAACTTGTCGCAAGCTGGAGCTGTTTTAGTCTTCGATAGTGCTTACAAATCGGACTGGAGTAAGTTTGCCATTGGTATTAATTATAGAATTACAAAAGATTTCGATAACAACTTTTTCGCACAGGGTAATAGTGGGGTTGCAACTTTTACAGAATATCCTTTAGATATAAATGATCCTGCTCTAATTTATGATTTTGCAGATGAACAACGTTTTAACAACTCTTTTGCTGGCGAATTAAGTGAGGTAAATTTTGGATTCTCATCTGTTTATGAAAGTAAATTACATGTAGGTTTAGGACTTAATTTTTATGATTTAAATTTTAACCAACAATCTACTTTAACTGAATTTAATAGTGATGTTGATGGAAACGAATTAGATGCCAACTTTTACCAAGAGAATTTTACAACAGGAACAGGTTTCTCTGCTAATTTAGGGTTTATTTACAGGGCTAACCAAAGTTTTAGATTTGGTTTATCTTATCAAACACCAACTTGGTTTTCAGAAGTTATTGAAGATAGTAACATTGTAGATAATGAAGGTTTTTTTGGAGATACAGAAATTATTGTTAGTAACGACAACTTAATCTACGATAATACTGCTGATAATTTTTTCCCCTCACAACAATTATTTTACAGATTAAGAACACCAAGTAAATTAACAGCAAGCACTGCTTTTATTTTTGGTAAAAACGGTTTATTGAGTTTAGATTATAGTAATAAAAATTATAAAGGAATCAGACTTTCTGAAGATGATTTTTCTGCAGAAAACCAAGCTTTTCAAAACGATTTTAGAAACACACATAACCTTAACATTGGGACAGAATGGCGTTTAGACAAATTGAGTGTTAGAGGTGGGTATTCTTATGAACAAACTCCTTTTTTAAATACTAATTTTAATAATGGCAGTGCTTTACAATTAGATGACGTTACTGGATATTCCTTTGGTGCTGGTTATAATTTTGGGAATTTTAAAGTAGATTTTGCCTATAGTAATAGCAACAGAACTGGTGCTTATAATTTCTATTCTGGCTTTAATGTTGATGCAGCAAACTTAACTTTAGATAATCGTTTTTTTACAGGAACTGTTTCAATAAGTTTATAATAAATTTTCTCTATTATAAAGACCTTGTATATGTAAATATGCAAGGTCTTTTTTATTGGAATTCAGTTTTTTCCCTTAATTTTGCAACTTATACTTTAGAAAATGCAAGAGACAAAAATTACCATTCAGGAAACTACCAACGATACCATTTTAAAATTTAATAGTACACAAGTTTTAATAAATGGAGGCAGTTACGAGTTCGCAAATATAGACGAGGCAAAAAACTCTCCTTTAGCACAACAATTATTCTATTTACCCTTTGTAAAAAAAATATTTGTAACGGCTAATTTTATTGCAATTCAACGTTTTGATATTGTGGAGTGGCAAGATGTGCAAGAAGAAGTTGCAGAACAAATTCAAGCGTATTTAAATGATGGAAATGTTGTTGTAAATGAGCAAACCTCATCCACCAAAAAAGAACCGATTGAAGTGTATGCAGAAGTTACCCCAAACCCTGGTGTAATGAAATTTGGTACAACTAAAAATTTAACACAAACAGATGTTGAATTTAAAAATATAGAAGAAGCAAGTAAATCGTCTCCTTTAGCGCAAGCAATCTTTAATTTTCCTTTTGTAAAAGAAGTTTTTATTTCTGATAATTATGTTTCTGTAACCAAATATGATATGGTAGAATGGAAAGAGGTTTTTGCAGAAGTAAGAACTTTTATTCGCGAGTATTTAGTGGAAGGAAAAACCATTATTAAAGAATTACCAACTTTAGAAACTGTAACCAATAAAGAAACAATTGCTCCTGTTATTGAATTGGAAGGAATTCCTGCACAAATTTCAGATATTTTAGATGAATATATAAAACCTGCTGTTGCTGGTGATGGAGGAAATATTGCCTTTAGATCTTATGATGAGAAAAATAAAGTGGTTAGCGTAGTTTTACAAGGTGCTTGCAGTGGTTGCCCATCATCGACAGCGACTTTAAAAAACGGAATTGAAGCTTTATTAAAAGATATGATGCCAGGTCTGATTAATGGAGTTGTAGCGATTAATGGCTAAAAAAGCCCCTTTTAATTTCCCCAAAAGGGAAAAAATATTTACAAACTCGAATAGCGAAAAACCAAAATTTATGTCAGCAGAAAAAATTAATCCATACAAAGATTCAGATTTAGGAAAAAAAGAACAAGTTGCCCAAATGTTTGACAATATTTCTGGCAATTACGATGGCTTAAACAGAGTTATTTCTTTAGGGATTGATGTAAAATGGCGTAAAAAAGTAGTGGAGATTGTTGGCAAAAATAATCCGAAGCAAATTTTGGATATTGCAACAGGAACAGGAGATTTAGCGCTAATGATGGCTGCCTTAAAACCTGATAGAATTGTTGGTTTAGATATTTCTGCAGGAATGTTAGAAGTCGGAAAACAGAAAATAGCTAAAGCAAAACTATCTGATAAAATAGAAATGATTGTTGGCGATTCTGAAGAAATGCCTTTTGACGACAATACTTTTGATGCGATTACAGTTTCTTTTGGTGTGCGTAATTTCGCAAACCTAAACAAAGGTTTAACAGAAATTGCAAGAGTTTTAAAACCAACTGGAGTTTTAGTTATTTTAGAAACTTCAAATCCAGTAAAATTCCCTTTTAAACAAGGCTACAAATTATATACAAATCTATTTTTGCCAGCAGTTGGCAAATTACTTTCAAAAGATAAAGTTGCATATTCTTATTTATCTGAATCTGCAAATTCTTTTCCTTTTGGAGAAGCTTTCAACAATATTTTACAAAAAAATGGGTTTACACATACAGAAGCTACTCCTGTAACTTTTGGAGTTGCCACAATTTATACTGCAAGTTTATAAAAATGATTAAAAAAGGATTTCTTTTTGGTTTTTTCTTGATGATTTCTGCAACGTTTTTTGCCCAAAGAGATCGTGTAGAAAACCTACCAACATTCGATGATCGAAAAATTCATTATGGTTTTTATTTAGGAATCAATCAAAATGATTTTAAACTAAATTTAAGAAATAGCAATGTTTTTAATGCTGATATTTCTGTGGAACCAACCTATGGATTTAATGTTGGTTTAATTGCAGAATTGCGTTTACACAAAAATTTAAGTTTGCGTTTAGAGCCTGGTTTAGTAAGTAACTCCAAAAATATTATTTTTAATCATTTAAATACTTCTGCCAATCCACAAGATAGTATCAGAGAAATTGGCTCAACTTATTTACACTTTCCTGTAGTTTTTAAATTTAGCACAGATCGTTATAAAAATTTTCGTCCGTATTTATTAGCGGGAGTTTCTTACGATTACAATTTTTCTAGTAATGAAGCCAATCAAGATGATAATTCTGCTGGACAATTTAGAATGCAAACAAGCAATTTTATGTATGAGGTTGGAATTGGAATTGACATCTATTTAAATTTCTTCAAATTTTCTCCTTCCATTCGAGGTGTTTTCGCTATTAATAATGAGCTAAAATACGATGATGATCCAAATAGTAGGTGGACTGCTCCTATTAACTTTATGGGAACTCGTGGCGTATTTTTGAACTTTGCTTTTGAATAATTATTAGTTATTACAAATAAAAGCACAGAGTTTTTTCGAGGAGATTCACAGAGGAAAATATAACACGAATTTCGCGAATCACACAAATATTTATTGTGATAAAAATCCTTCTCAAACTTGCTGACTGATTACTGCTAACTGAAAACTGCCTACTGAATACCCCTCTTAAACTCACTCAACAAAATAGCAGTTGCTGTTGCCACATTTAAGCTTTCTGTTTCTTTTATTTCTCCAAATCTTGGTATTGATATCTTATTTTTTATCAACGCTCTAATTTTATCAGAAACACCATTTGCTTCATTTCCCATCACTAAAATAGCCTCTTTTGGTAATGTTGAATTATAAACATTTTCGCCATTCATATCTGCAATAAAAGTAGGTAAATTGGTTTCTTTCAGATAGTTTTCTACATCGATATATTTTATGGAAATCCTTGTTAAAGACCCCATACTTGCTTGCACAACTTTCTGGTTATAACAATCTACAGTATCTTTTGAGCAAATTAACTGTGTAACACCAAACCAATCACACAAACGAATAATAGTTCCTAAATTTCCAGGATCGTTAATGGCATCTAAAACAATGGTAAGTCCTTTTTGTTGCAATGGTTTTTCATCAGGAATTTTAAACAATCCTAAAACTTTGTTTGGTGATTTTAAATTGCTAATTTTATGCAAATCTTTTTCAGAAATTCGCGTAATTTTATCCGAAGAAATACTTGTTTTAAAATCATCAGTTGCGAATAAAATTTCAACATCAAAAGAAGAATTTAAAAGTTCATGAACCACTTTTATACCTTCAGCAATAAATAAACCTTGTTTTTGGCGATACTTTTTTTGAGATAAACTTGTTATTAACTTTAGTTGATTTTTTGAGATGCTCATTAATTGATTCTAAATATAAATATACCGTTGAAAAATACTATTTTTGATATTCTTTGGAGTGCTAAAATAATGAAAAAACTCTCGTTTTATTTTTTATTCATCATCTTTCTAATTTCATGTAATTCTACAGAACATGTAATTGATGGACAGTTTATGCTTTCCAAAACCAATATTTTTATTGATAGCACAAAAACTAATGGAGCAGAACTCCAAAAATATATTTTACAAAAAAGAAATCCTCGATTTTTAGGGTTGCCTTTGGGTTTATATTTTCATAATTTAGGAAATCATGATAAACCAAAAACACCTATTGAATGGGCAAATGAAAACAAAAGGTCTTATAATTTTGTAAAAAGAATTTTTTCTGAAAAACAAAGTATTGCGTATGCAAATTCTTTTATAAACTTAAATGAATGGTTTTTAAATTATGATGAGCCAGCAATTATAAACGAACTAAAAGTTCAAAGAACAGCAGATAATTTGGCTGCCTATTATAAAACACAAGGGTATTTCAAATCTTCTGTAACTTCTACTATTAAAAGAGATTCTTCTAGTAAAAAAGCAACTGTAACCTATAGTATTTTAAAAGGAAAACCCACTATTTTAGATACCATAAACATTAACATAAAATCGCCAGTTTTAGGTTCTATTTATAAAAATTCCGGCACTGAAACCTTATTAAAAACAGGAGATCGTTACAAAGATCAAACCTTTAGAAATGAGGCAAGTAAAGTAGTAAAACTCTTTAGAAACAATGGTATTTACAACTTTACAGAATCTGCTTTAGGTTTTTATGTAGATTCTACAAGAACAGACAATAAAACAAATGTAAATTTTTTAATATCATCTAACAGGTTAGAAGAAAAAGAGGGCACTTATATAGAAAAACCCTACAAAATACAAACCATAAAAGAAGTACATGTAACTACCGATTATTCTTTTACACAAAAAGAAGAAAATATTTCTGATACTGCAACTTATAAGGGGATTAGGTTTTCTGCTTTTGATAAGTTGCTCTACAATCCTAAATATTTATCACAATCTATTTTTATAAAACCTGGCGAAATTTATAGTGATACTTTAACAAATTTAACCAGAACACATTTAAAATCTTTACAAAATTTTAAATCAACAAATATAAAATTTACTCCTCTTAATGGCTCTGATAGTGATTTGAGAATGGATGTTTTATTATCGCCTTTAGAAAAATATACATTGGGTTTAGAATCAGAATTAACACATTCAAATATTAGAAATTTAGGGATTTCCGGCAAATTTTCTATTACAAATAGAAATATTTTTAGAGGAGCAGAACTGTTAAAAATGTCTTTTTTAGGTTCTTGGTTCAACTCAAATAATGGTCCAGGTTGGGAAATTGGAGCAGATGCTTCTTTAGAAATTCCGAGATTTATTGCTCCTTTTGGGCTTGGTAAATTTGTACCTAAAGAAATGTCTCCAAGAACATTATTTTCAATAGGTTCTAGTTTTCAGAAAAATATTGGTTTAGATAGGCAAACTTTTACCATTTTAACAGACTATAAATGGCAATACACTCCAAAAAAAACCATTCAACTAGAAGTTTTTAATACGCAATACATTCAAAATTTAAATGTTGGTAGTTTTTTCAATATTTATAATTCAGAATATGAAAGCTTGAATGAAGTTGCTCAAGTTTTTGATAATTTCAATTATACAAACACAAATAGAGAGCTAGGTTTACCTGAGGAAGCTATAAATTTTATGGATGCTGTTTTAAATGACAGTAGTTTTCAAAACACAAATCCAGACGAATATAATACTGCTGTTAACATTTTAGATCGATACAATATTATTACCTCAGATTTTTTAATTCCGACACTTGCCTATACCTACACTTATAATGGGCAAACTAATTTTAAAGACAGTAATTTTTCCTTTTTTAGAATCAGGCTTGCCAATTCAGGAAACGTTTTAGGATTATTATCCGATTCAAGAAACGCGAATGATAAAAAAACTTTTTTAAACATTCCTTTAGCACAATATTTTAAAACAGATATTGAGTTTAAAAAGTTTTGGAATGTGGGTTCTAACAATGCTGTTTTTGCTTTCAGAACATTTTTAGGTGCTATTATAACCTATGATAATTCTGATGTTCCGTTTACAAAAAGTTATTTTGCTGGTGGTTCTAATGATATTAGAGCTTGGCAAACGTATGAATTAGGACCAGGAAGTAGAAACTCTGGCTTAGAATTTAATATTGGCGATTTTAAATTTTTAACAAGTGCAGAATACAGGTTTGATGTTGTTGGCAGTTTAAAAGGCGCTTTATTTGTAGATGCTGGCAATATTTGGGATATTTCTGGTTCTGAATTTGTGGAAGATGATGCAAAATTCACAGGATTATCCTCTTTAAAAAACATTGCCATTGGTTCTGGTTTCGGAGCAAGATATGATTTTAATTTTCTTGTAATACGTTTAGATATTGGTTTTAAAACCTACGAACCTTATTTAGAAGACAATAAATGGTTTAAAAATTATAACTTTAATTCCGCTGTTTATAATATTGGTATTAACTATCCTTTTTAAAAAAGATAACGTTTTCGTTATTTAAAATAGCTACTTTGTCTTAAAACCTACTATTTTTTGTTATTTTTGATGCACAATATCAATTAAAACACACAAAAAATGAGTCATAATATTAAACCTGGTGTAGCAACAGGAAAAGAAGTTCAAGAAATTTTTAACTATGCAAAAGAAAAAGGGTTTGCATTACCAGCTGTTAATGTTGTAGGTTCTAACACAATTAATGGTGTTTTAGAAACTGCAAAAGAATTAAATGCGCCAGTAATCATTCAATTTTCGAATGGTGGAGCTCAATTTCAAGCAGGTAAAGGATTATCAAACGAAAATCAAAAAGCAGCAATTGCAGGTGGTATTGCAGGTGCAAAACATATTCATGCCTTAGCAGAAGCGTATGGAGTTACTGTAATTTTACATACAGATCATTGTGCAAAAAAATTATTACCTTGGATTGATGGTTTATTAGACGCAAGTGAAGTTCACTTTAAAGAAACTGGCAAGCCATTGTATAGTTCTCACATGATTGATTTATCTGAAGAACCAATTGAAGAAAACATAGAAATTTGTAAAGAATACCTTGCTAGAATGAGCAAAATGGGTATGACTTTAGAAATTGAATTAGGAATTACTGGTGGTGAAGAAGATGGTGTTGATAATTCTGATGTAGATGCTTCTAAATTATACACACAACCAGAAGAAGTTGCGTATGCCTATGAGGAATTATTAAAAGTTTCTCCACAGTTTACAATTGCAGCCGCTTTTGGAAATGTGCATGGAGTTTACAAGCCAGGAAACGTAAAATTAACACCAAAAATTTTAAAGAATTCTCAAGAGTATGTAACGAAAAAATATGGTGTTGAAGAAAATCATATCGATTTTGTTTTTCATGGTGGTTCTGGTTCTACTTTAGAAGAAATTAGAGAAGCTATTGGTTATGGAGTTATTAAAATGAATATTGATACTGATTTACAATTCGCTTTTACAGAAGGAATTAGAGATTACATGCAAGGTAAAGCAGACTATTTGGCAACTCAAATTGGGAATCCTGAAGGAGCTGATAAGCCAAACAAAAAATATTATGATCCAAGAGGTTGGTTACGTTTAGGAGAAGAAACTTTTAAAGCACGTTTAAAACAAGCATTTGCAGATTTAAACAATGTAGATACTTTATAAAAATCTAAATACATTTTATAAAAGCATTTTGAAGAAATTCAAGATGCTTTTTTTGTTTTTTTAGGTTGAAGAAAAAAGAATTAATTAAAGCAAATTAAAAGTTCGTAAAAATCTTTTACATTTGTAACCTGCTTTTTATTTTAAAAGTGATTAACAATAAACTAAATAAACTAACAATATGGCTTGGTTTAAAAGAACTGATAAAGGAATACAAACTGCAACAGAGGATAAGAAAGACACACCAAAAGGATTGTGGTACAAAACTCCTAGTGGAAAAATTATTGATACAGAAGAGTTAAAAAAGAACTTATATGTAAGTCCAGAAGATGGCTATCATGTAAGAATTGGGAGTAAAGAATACTTCGAATTATTTTTTGATGAAAATAAATTTGAGGAATTAAATGAAGGCTTAACCTCTAAAGATCCTTTAAAATTCGAGGACACAAAAAAATATCCAGATAGATTAAAAGCGGCTCAAGAAAAAACAAAACTCAAAGATGCTGTTAGAACTGCTGTTGGTAAATCTTTAGGAAAAGATCTTGTAATTGCTGCTATGGACTTTGCCTTTATTGGTGGTTCTATGGGATCTGTAGTTGGAGAAAAAATTGCACGTGCCATTAATTATTCTATAGAAAAAAAGATTCCGTTTTTAATGATTTCGAAATCTGGAGGTGCAAGAATGATGGAAGCATCACTTTCTTTAATGCAGTTGGTAAAAACATCTGCAAAATTAGCACAATTGGCAGAAGCTAAAATTCCATACATTTCTTTATGTACAGATCCAACAACAGGTGGTACAACAGCATCGTATGCAATGTTGGGCGATATTAATATTGCAGAACCTAACGCTTTAATTGCTTTTGCAGGACCAAGAGTTGTAAAAGATACCACAGGAAAAGAATTGCCAGAAGGTTTTCAAAAATCTGAATTTGTCTTAGAACATGGTTTTTTAGATGCTATTTACGAGCGTAAAGATTTAAAAAAACAAGTAAATTTATATATTGATTTGATTCAGAATATTCCTGTTAGAAAAGAGGAAGTAGTTTAGAAAATAATCAAAAATTTATATCGTATTCAAAACCAGCAAAAGAACTATTTTTTTGTTGGTTTTCTTTTTAAAAATAACACTATATTTGCAAGCTCAATGAAAACATCATTGAAATACATAAAAATCATTTAAATAATATTGGCATGTACTTAACTAAAGAAGTAAAGGAAGGAATCTTCGAAAAACACGGTAAAGGAAAAAACGATACTGGAACTTCAGAAGGACAAATTGCGTTATTTACGCACAGAATTAACCATTTAACTGGGCACTTAAAGAAAAATCGTAAAGATTATAATACAGAGCGTTCTTTAGTAATGATGGTAGGTAAGCGTAGAAGTTTATTAGACTATTTAAAAAAATCTGATATTACAAGATATCGTGCAATTATCGCAGAATTAGGAATTAGAAAATAATTCTCACAAAAAAGAGGCTCTATAAACGTGCCTCTTTTTTATTACAATACGTTTCTTTTTTTTGAAGTAACAAATCAAAAAAAAATTAAAGTCTGATTCTTAACAACATCAGCAACCTTATAAAAAATCAGAATTACCAACAATAATTCTGAATTTCCATTGGAAAAACACACAACAACTACAACACAACAACAAAAAATTAGTAATTAAAAATTTAGAATTCATTTATGATTCCAAAAGTATTTAGAGAGGTTATAGACCTTGGAGATGGAAGAACCATCTCATTAGAAACTGGTAAATTAGCCAAACAAGCTCATGGTTCAGTTGTTGTTCAAATGGGAAAAGCAATGTTGTTATGTACAGTAGTATCTAGCTACAAAGCTGGTACTGTAGACTTTTTACCTTTAACAGTAGATTATAGAGAGAAATTTGCAGCTGCAGGACGTTATCCTGGAGGTTTCTTTAAAAGAGAAGCAAGACCAAGTGATGGAGAAGTTTTAACAATGCGTTTAGTAGACCGTGTTTTACGTCCATTATTTCCAAAAGATTACCATTCAGAAGTTCAAGTAATGATTCAGTTAATGTCTCATGATGAAGATGTAATGCCAGATGCATTAGCAGGTTTAGCAGCATCAGCAGCGATTCAATTATCTGATTTTCCTTTCGAATGCCCAATTTCTGAAGCAAGAGTTGCTAGAGTAAATGGCGAATTCGTTATCAACCCAACAAGAGCGCAATTAGCAGAATCTGATATAGATATGATGATTGGAGCTTCTGCAGATTCAGTAATGATGGTAGAGGGTGAAATGGATGAAATTTCTGAAGAAGAAATGGCAGACGCAATTAAATTTGCACACGAAGCTATTAAAGTACAATGTGCTGCTCAGGTAAAATTAGCAGAAGCTTTCGGAAAGAAAGAAACTAGAGAATATGAAGGCGAAAGAGAAGATGAGGAATTAGCAGCAAGAATTCATGATTTTTGTTACGACAAATGTTATGCAATTGCAAAACAAGGAACTTCTAAAGTAGAAAGAACAACGGCTTTTGCAGAAGTAAAAGAAGAATTAAAAGCGTCTTTTACAGAAGAAGAATTAGCAGATTATGCAGAATTGATTGGAAAATATTTCAATAAAGCACAAAAAGCTGCTGTAAGAGAATTAACGTTAGCAGAAGGTTTACGTTTAGATGGACGTAAAACGGATGAAATTAGACCAATTTGGTGTGAGGTAGATTATTTACCATCAGTACATGGTTCATCAATCTTTACACGTGGAGAAACACAAGCATTAGCAACTGTAACTTTAGGAACCTCTAGAGATGCAAATAAAATAGACATGCCATCTTACGAAGGTGAAGAAAATTTCTATTTACATTATAACTTCCCTCCTTTTTGTACAGGTGAAGCAAGACCATTAAGAGGAACTTCTAGAAGAGAAGTTGGTCATGGTAACTTAGCTCAACGTGGTTTAAAAGGAATGATTCCTGCAGATTGTCCATATACAGTAAGAGTAGTTTCAGAGGTTTTAGAATCTAATGGTTCTTCTTCTATGGCAACTGTTTGTGCTGGTACAATGGCTTTAATGGATGCAGGTGTGCAAATGATAAGACCAGTTTCTGGGATTGCTATGGGGTTAATTTCTGATGGAGACAGATACGCAGTTTTATCTGATATTTTAGGAGATGAAGATCATTTAGGTGATATGGATTTTAAAGTAACTGGAACTTCTGAGGGAATTACAGCTTGCCAAATGGATATTAAAGTAAAAGGACTTTCTTACGAGATTTTAGTAAATGCACTAAAACAAGCAAGAAATGGTCGTTTACATATTTTAGAGAAATTGACAGATACAATTCCTGCTGCAAATGCAGAAGTAAAAGCACATGCTCCTAAAATGATTAATAGAAGAATTCCTAATGATATGATTGGTGCATTTATTGGACCAGGAGGAAAACATATCCAAGAATTACAGAAAGAAACAGGAACTACTATTGTAATTACTGAAGATGCTGTAACAGAAGAAGGAATTATCGAAATTTTAGGAACAGATCCTAAAGGAATAGAAGAAGTAATTGCTAGAATAGAATCGATGTTGTTCAAGCCAGAAGTTGGTAGCGCTTATGAAGTGAAAGTAATTAAAATGTTAGATTTTGGAGCTGTTGTAGAATATGTAGAAGCACCAGGAAACGAAGTTTTATTACATGTATCTGAATTAGCTTGGGAACGCACAGAAAACGTAACCGATGTTGTAAATATGGGTGACGTTTTTGATGTGAAGTACTTTGGTTTAGACCCAAGAACTCGTAAAGAAAAAGTTTCTAGAAAAGCATTATTGCCAAAACCAGAAGGTTATGTAGCAAGACCACCAAGAGACGACAAACGTTCTTCTGGAGGAAGAGACAGCAGAGGAAGTAGAGATAATCGTGGACGTGATGACAGAAAGCCAAGAGCGCCAAGAGAACCTAGAAAAGAAGAGTAATTCTTAATTTCTTTTTTGATAAATATAACGAACCTGTTAAGTATAAAATACTTGGCAGGTTTTTTTATTGATGAAATTTAAATAGCAATTTAATAAATCACAAATTGAAACTCTTTAGATACTGCTATAAATAAATTATCTTTACAGGATAACAGTAACATAAAAAGTACTATATCACGTTAAATTTACGGGATATGCGTAATAAAAGTTACTATATAACAAGTTGGCAACAAGCGGTTGAATAAATAAAAAATTATATGCTAAGATTTTTAACATCCATTTTTGTTCTTTTTAGTTTAGTATTTAATCCAATCAAAATTGAAAAGAAAAGAATACTGAATCCATTGGATAATATAAGTATAAAAGACACTCTTTTTATTGCAATGGAAAGCACTGAATGTGGAGAATGGGGAGGTCATAAAGAAACAATTTTAATATTCAGAAAGAACAAAAAAAAACTAAATGCTAGAATTTTAATTGACAAAGTTCCATGTAATGATATTATTGAAAAAAATGGAGTTGGAATTTTAAATCCTGAAAAAAGGAAAATTATTATTGACAAAACAATTTTATTAAAAGAAAGAGATGAAAAATTATTTAATAATTTCATTTTGAATCTTAGAAGCTTGAATTTAGAAGAATCAATAATTGCAAACTTTGGAGAATATTTTGTTGTAAAAAATACGAATGGATTATTAAAATTTGATTTTTGGAATTCAATGAATAGCAAGAATACAAATTATAAAAAATTGAAAATAGAAGTATTTGGTGAACTAAAATAAAGCCAGTTGCCAACACCGTGTAAAAAAATTGCTTAATTTTAGCTTAACCAAAGTTTGTTGCATTTTTGTAAACTCCTATTTTCCTGCGGAAAATAGCCGTTCACATAAATCGCAACTTTTATTACACAAACACGTTGTAAAACATTTAACCAACGAATGACAAAACAGATAACATTTATAATTTTAACTTTTTTACTTTTCTCTTGTAAAGGAAAGAACGGAAATGAATACCAAAGTGTTGATATAAATTCTCAATTGTTAAAAGTTACTAATTACCAAGAACGGAACGACTTTCAAAATGCAAATAATTTACTAAAATCATTAATAGATAAAAATCCTAGTAATGCAGAATTATTTTTTCGATTAGCACATTCAAGGACTATATATAATCAGAATCTTTTTGAAATAATGAATCTTCTTGAGCAATGTTTAAAAATAAACTCATCACATTACAAAGCATTGTATTTAAAATCCCAAGGACTTATGTTTATGGGAGATTTTAAAGGAGCTTTAGAAATTGAAAATAGACTTTTAGAAAACTTTCCCGATTTATTTATTCTAAAAGCTGATATAGCTTCAACTTTATTATTTAATGGGAATTTTGAGAAAGCAATTGAATTTTCTGAATCAATTTTACCTGAAAGTCCAAGTATTTACGAAACAGAAAGGCTTGTTAGAGTGCAGATATATGCTAACTATTTTTTAGATAAAATAGAGAATGTTAAAGCAGCAAAAGACAAATTACAACAATTAGGTTTTGAAACAGATTATTTACAGAAACTTATTGATAATAAAGAATTGAAATTTGAGAATTTTGCTGTTGGAAAAGATGTAGGAAATAAACCTTGTTCACTTAACGATTTGAACATTATGTTTACGAAAAAGAATTAAAAAAACGTTTTACAACACCCGGATATAACAAATAGAAAATATATTTTTTATTAAAATATTAAAGTTTTTTTTCTCCAAAAGCAAACCAAAAAATTTCTTAAAAATGATATTAAAATCGTCCACATAAGTTGGCGATTTTTTTATGCTTTTTTGTTTCTTTGTAATCCATTAAAAAATACTTTAAAAACTTCAAAAGTTTTAAGGTTTCCTAATCACAATTTTAATTGAAAATTCAAAGAACCACATATTTATCATTAGGTACAAACCAAGGCAATAAATTGGAACACCTACAAAATGCAATTGATTTAATTGCTGATAAAGTGGGCTCGATCTTGAAAGTGTCTTCTGTCTACAAAACTGCTTCTTGGGGTTTTGATAGTGATGATTTTTTTAATATTTGTCTTAAAATAACAACCTTTCATCCACCAGAAAAATTAATCCTACTTCTTTTAAATATTGAAACTACATTAGGCAGAAAAAGAAAAGATGCTACAACATATATAGATCGAAATATTGATATTGATATTCTATTAATTGATGATGAAATTATCTTTTCTGAGAACTTAATAATTCCGCACTCAAAAATGTTGGAGCGTAAGTTTGTATTAGTTCCTTTGGTTGAAATTGCAAGTGCAGAAATACATCCTATACAAAAAGAAACACTTTCTGTTTGCTTGCAAAATTGTATTGATTCCTCAGACATTTCTTTGGTTCATGAAAAACTAAAAAGACCAATTCCTATTACAGAAAAATATAATTATATTGCTATTGAAGGGAATATTGGTGCAGGAAAAACATCTTTGGCAAATTTAGTGTCAGAAGAATTTAATGCGAAATTGATTTTAGAACGTTTTGCTGACAATCCTTTTTTACCAAAATTTTACGAAGATAAAGAGCGTTATGCTTTTCCTTTAGAAATGAGTTTTTTGGCAGATCGTTATCAACAATTATCTGATGATTTAGCACAATTAGATTTGTTTAAAAACTTTGTGGTTTCTGATTATTACATTTTTAAATCGTTAATTTTCGCTCAAATTACATTGCAAAAAGAGGAGTATAAATTGTACAGAAAAATGTTCGATGTAATGTACAAAGAAATTACTAAACCCGATTTATATGTGTATTTGTACCAAAATACGGAGCGTCTTTTAGAAAATATTAAAAAACGTGGTAGAGATTATGAGCAAAATATTCAACCTGATTATTTGCAAAAAATTCACGATGGCTATAAAAGTTTTATAAGCACACAACAAAACTTAAACGCCTTAATTATTGATGTTTCAGAAATTGATTTTGTTCATAATCCAGAAGATTATGAAGACGTTATCAATCAAATTAAAAAGGCGTAATATTTTTATTTTTTAAGTTCTAGTTTTTCTGCAAAATAATCACAAAAATCTTTCATGGTTGCTCCCATTTTTGCGTCATCTGTAGCTCTTTCAAAAGATTCTGCCATCGATACTAATGTTTGATGATAAAACTGTTTCATTTCATCTACAGGCATATCTTTGGTCCACAAATCCATACGTAACGTATCTTTTTTCTTGTGATCCCAAACAGAAATCATGACTGCTTTAGAAGGTTCTTGGTTGATTCCACCATCAATTGCAGACCAAGAAATTTCTTCTGGAACTTTATTTTCGTCTAAACCAATTTTAAATTTTACTTCTGAATTATGCTTTACTGACATTACTTTTTCGGTTTGTATTTAGATTTTTTGAAGATTTCCTCTTCCTCCTTTTTTAATAATTCTTGCAAAGATACATCATTATGTTGCATGTAAGAATTCACAATTTGCCAACCCATCCAAACTCCTATTCTTCCTGGAGAAAGATCATCTTGTTGCATATAAAATTTAGAAAATGGAGCAAGTTCTATAAATCGTTGATTCAACTTTGTATCTGTACTAAATAACATTTCTCGATCAATAAAAAACCTCCAAACTTCTTCTTCATTTGCTTTTGCCCAATTTAATTTATCTTCAGAATATCCTATTTTTCGTCTTTCAACAACTTCTGGCAAATACGCATCTAGCAAATACATTTTTTTTCCTTCAAATATCATTTTCGAAATAAAATTTCTGTTAGTATTTGAGTACAATTGTTTTTCAATAATTGCATTTGCAACATCTACTATAATATGTTCTTTGGTATTATTTTCTTTAATATATGCAGGGTAATCGCCATAAAAAGGATGGTTTTTTCCAAGATACACATCCAACGAAATTAATAGTAAAGTGTCAGCATAAATAACTCTACTCTCGTAATCGATATTGCTTAACATTGTAATTACAGTTGGTGCTTTAAACTTTGGGTTATAATATTTTACATATTTAAAAAGAGATGTTAATTGATTTTCTTCACCAGAAAAATCTTGATATATTTTTTGTGTTTCAGCAAATAGTTCTTGCTCTTCAGGATCATTAATTTTTGCTATTGATATACTATCTGTAAAAACCTCTGGAAACAAATACGGATATTTTAACTTTACGCTTTGCAAAGTTTGCTTGTTTGCCTTATAAAAATCAACATCGTATCTTTTTATAGAAAAATCAACATTTATATTAGAAACATCAAGTTTAGACTTATTTTTATCAAAACAAGATAAAAATAGGCCTAAAATAATTAAAACTGCAAAAGAAAATCTCATATAATTTGTATCTTAGTAACTAAATTTAAGAACGTTAAAAATACTAAAATAGTTTATAAATGAACGCTCAAAAAGTATCTGAATATATTATAAATTGGTTAAAAGAATATGCAACAAATGCGAACGTAAATGGTTTTGTTGTGGGAGTTTCTGGTGGAATAGATTCTGCATTAACCTCTACTTTGTGTGCAAAAACGGGTTTAAAAACGTTGTGTGTAGAAATGCCAATTCATCAAGCAGCAAGCCAAGTTTCTAGAGCAGAAGAACATATTACGCAATTAAAAACACGTTTTGACAATGTAAGTGAAGTTCGAGTTGATTTAACTGCAACTTTTGATAATTTTAAAAGTGAAGTTCCTGTTATTGATGACCAAGCAAAAGTGGATTTATCTTTAGCAAATACAAGAGCTCGTTTAAGAATGACGAGTTTATATTATTTGGCAGGAATCCATGGTTTATTAGTTGCTGGAACTGGAAATAAAGTTGAAGATTTTGGTGTTGGTTTTTACACAAAATATGGTGATGGAGGTGTGGATTTAAGCCCAATTGCAGATTTAATGAAATCAGAAGTATATGAATTGGCTGCTTATTTAGGCGTACCAAATTCTATACACAAAGCACAACCTACAGATGGCTTGTTTGGAGATAGCAGAACAGATGAAGATCAAATTGGTGCTTCTTATGATGAGTTAGAATGGGCAATGAAAATGCAAGATGAAGGGAAAACTTTAGAGGATTTTTCTGAAAGAAATTTAGAAGTTTTTAAAATTTATACTCGATTAAATAGAATCAATCAGCATAAAATGATTGCAATTCCTGTTTGTGAAATTCCTGAAAGTTTACAATAACTATACTTTCAATTATTGCTATTATTTAGTTTCAATTTTAAATAAAAGTCACATTTATCAATTAAATATACCATTGAATTCACATATTGAATAAAATAAAAAAATGCCTTAACAATTTCTTGTTAAGGCATTTTGATTAAGTTTTTGTTTGGCTAATTTTAAAGTAAATTAGCAGCAATCATCATTTTTTTTATTCTCATATATGCCCTTCTTTTAGATCCTTTAGAAATTTCAAAAGGCAAGAAAATAAATAGTTGAATGATTTTTAAAATTTGTAATACTCTTTTCATGGTTTTTTTTTAATACTTCTTTAATTCTCTTTAGCGTTGTAAATATACAAAAAAAGAAATAAACACCTCTTTTTGAGCATATAGGAAAAACACCCTAATTAAAAGCTAGTGTTTTTTTAATAATTTTTTTATAATATAAGTGGAATATAATTTATAAAAGCTATAATAAATTAGCTGAAATCATCAACTTTTTAATTTTTAGAGAAGCTCTTTTTTTAGAACCATTCGAGATATCAAATGGTAGTTTCAGAAATAACTGAACAATTTTTAAAATTTTGAATACTTTTTTCATGGTTAATTTTTAATTCCTTTTCAAGAACAAAAATAGTTAAATAATAAGATATATTTTAAATAAAATTAAAATGAGGTTAACTTTTAAAGATATAACAATATCTTTCTTTATAAAATACAGAATCTATTAAATTTAGTAATTATTTTGTTGAATATGATAATTAAAAGATACTTAAACTACTCTATTCAGTTTTTCAAAAAGACGAATTTTAAGGCTTGTATAATTTTTAATCGTCTCTAAATCAATTGCTATTGACGCATCATCTGTTGCTTCTTTCATCAACTCTTCGATTTTTTTACCAATTAAAATCCTACGTAAATTAAAAACGGCATCATTTACTGCTTTGCTTAAAACTTCTATAGCTTGAGTTACAAAAATGTTTTTAGCCTCCCAATTACTCAATTGATGTTTTTCTTCGTCCATTAAAATAGATGTTACAGTATTTGCAATATCTGTGTTTTTGCTGTGAATTAGTTTATCAATTTCCAACTTTTCAGATTGGTTTAACTGATGGATAATATCTGTATAAATTTCTTGAAAAATAGCATTCGAAAATTCAATTTCATCGTCTTGTAAATGTAAATAAATTTCTGATGAAACCGTATTTTGATATTTTCTTAAGGTAATTTTTTCTCTTCCATTGTCATCAATATTTGTAATTTCTTCGACAAAATCTACCTCTTCATTTCCATACAACAATAAAATTCTAATAATTTCTTGTTCTAAAATGGTAAGTTGATCTATTTTATTAGCAAGTAATCCTGAACCTCCTTTAACAAGACCCATCGCTGCTTGCTCCTGTTCGTAAAAATATTCTGGAGGTGGTTCATTTGGGTCTACATTAGGATTCGAATTTGTACTAGGACTAAAATTAGAATTGTTATTTGCATTATTGTATGCGCTCTTTTTAGTTTTTTCTGTTGCATCTTTCTTTAAAATTTGTGCTAGTTCACTAAACAAAACACGTTCTGAAATTTCCATAATTCTAGAACATTCTTGTATATAAACTTCACGCTGAATAGAATCTGGAATTTTAGAAATACTAGCAACAATATCTCTAATTACAGTTGCTTTTTTTATAGGATCATTCTTAGAATCCTTGAGTAACATAGACACTTTAAAGTTGATGAAATCTTGAGCAGCCGTTTCTAAAAATTCTTTTAATTCTTGTTCTGAATGTGCTTTTGCAAAACTATCTGGATCTTCACCATCAGGAAACTGAACAACTTTTACATTCATTCCCTGTTCTAAAATTAAATCGATTCCACGAATGGAAGCTCTAATTCCTGCTGCATCACCATCAAAAAGTACTGTTATATTTTTCGTTAATCTGTTTACTAATCTAATTTGATCAGAAGTTAACGCTGTTCCTGAAGAAGCAACTACATTCTCAACTCCAGATTGATTGAAAGAAATAACATCTGTATAGCCTTCTACTAAAAAACAATTATCTTGTTTTGCGATTTCTTTTTTAGCTTGATAAATTCCATACAGAATTTTACTTTTATGATAAATATCACTTTCTGGAGAGTTTAAATATTTTGCAGCTTTTTTATCGACCTTTAAAATTCGTCCACCAAAACCTAAAATTCTACCAGACATAGAATGTATAGGAAACATAACACGTCCTTTAAAACGATCAAACTGTCTGTTTTCTTTTACAATTGATAAACCTGTTGATGCCAAATATTTTAAATCGTATCCTTTTTCTAACGCTGCTTTTGTGAAATTATCCCACTCATCTAAACAATATCCTAAATCAAATTTCTTGATAGTTTCGTCTGTAAAGCCACGTTCTTTAAAATAACTTAAACCAATTGCTTTTCCTTGGTTCGTATTCAGCATTAAATTATAAAAATAATCTTTGGCGAAATTAGACACCAAAAACATACTTTCACGCTCATTTAGTTGCGCTTTCTGTTCATCTGTTTGTTCGGTCTCTTCAATTTCGATGTTGTATTTTTTCGCTAACCATTTTAAGGCTTCAGGATATGAAAAGTGTTCATGTTCCATTAAAAAAGAAACGGAGTTTCCTCCTTTTCCTGTAGAAAAATCTTTCCAGATTTGTTTTACTGGAGATACCATAAAAGAAGGTGATTTTTCGTCCGTAAACGGACTTAATCCTTTAAAATTACTTCCTGCTTTTTTCAGTTGCACAAATTCACCAATCACCTCTTCCACTCTCGCAGATTCAAAAACTCGGTCTATGGTACTTCTGGATATCATTTAATTTTGGTTTTAGACCTGACAGGTTTTAAAAACCTGTCAGGTCTGTTAGGCTAACTGCCAATTTTCTAAATTTAAAACTTCTTTCTTTTGTCGATGCACAAAAATAAAGTTTTCTTTTCCTTCAAAAAAACTTAAAACTTTATCTCTTTCTATTTTTGTAGATTCTGATGAAATAATAGATTTATAAGAACTCCAATAATAATCATTTACATTTGTTACTAAATTATGATGAACTGGATTAAGATGAATATAAAGGATTAAGCTTCTCAGATATTTCTCATCAGTAACTAATTTTCTTCTAAAAGGTCTTTCAAATAAAGCTCCATGTCTTTTTTCCCTTTTATTAAAGGATTTACTATAAGCATTAAATAAATTTGAAAATTTCTGATATATGAATCTATCAGGATTCTTGATTTCTATTTTTATTTTTTCAAATTCCTTTATTTGAACTAAAAAATGAAAGTGATTATTCATTAAACACCAAGCATAAGTATCTGCAATACTTGATATATATTTATCATATAATTTTAAAAAATAAAAGTAGTTATCCTGTGAAGTAAAAAGTTGTACACCATTAATTCCTCGGTTATATATATGGTAATATTTTCCGTATTCTAATGGTTGCATGGTTAAAAATAAAGACCTGACAGGTTTTAAAAACCTGTCAGGTCAAGTTTGTGATTAAGAAGCTGCTTTTAATTTCTTTAACGTTGTATTTGTTAATTTTGCTTCTGCATATTCTTTGGTAACATTTAATTCTTTATCATCAGAACTTGGTAAATCGAACATGGCATCTGTAAAAATAGCTTCGCATAAAGAACGTAGTCCTCTGGCTCCTAATTTATACTCCACTGCTTTACCAACAATGTAATTTAAAGCATCTTCTTCGATTGTAAAATCCACATCGTCCATCTTAAACAATTTTGCATATTGCTTAATAATTGAATTTTTTGGTTCTGTTAGAATTGCACGCAAAGTTTCAGCATCTAAAGGATTCATATAACTCAACACTGGTAAACGCCCAATAATTTCAGGAATTAATCCAAACGCTTTTAAATCTGATGGAATAATGTATTGCAACAAGTTACCTTCATCAATTTTATCATCTTCTAAAGAAGCTGCAAAACCAACTGCTTGTCTGTTTAAACGTTTACTGATGATTCTTTCAATACCAGAAAATGCACCTCCTGCAATAAATAAAATCTCTTTGGTATTAACCTCAATAAATTTTTGCTCTGGGTGTTTTCTACCACCTTTTGGTGCAACGTTTACAACAGTTCCTTCTAATAATTTTAATAAAGCTTGCTGCACTCCTTCACCAGAAACATCTCTAGTTATTGATGGATTATCGCCTTTTCTTGCAATTTTATCAATTTCATCAATAAAAACGATTCCTTTTTCGGCTTTTGCAACATCATAATCTGCGACTTGCAACAATCTACTTAAAATACTTTCTACATCTTCACCAACATAACCAGCTTGTGTTAAAACAGTAGCATCAACAATTGAAAAAGGAACATTTAACATCTTTGCAATTGTTTTAGCAACCAATGTTTTTCCTGTACCTGTTTCACCAACCAAAATAATATTAGATTTTTCGATTTCTACATCATCTTCATCATTATCTTTAGTTTGTAATAACCTTTTATAGTGATTATAAACTGCAACAGACATTGCTCTTTTAGTTTCAATTTGCCCTATAATATATTGATCTAAAAACTCCTTAATTTCTTTCGGCTTTTTTAAAATTAAATCTTTAGACAAGCCATCTTTTTTTGTTTCTGAAATTTCTTCCTCTACAATTCCATGAGCCTGTTCTATACATTTATCGCAAATATGGGCATCCATTCCTGCAATTAGTAAATCTGTTTCTGCTTTTTTTCGTCCGCAAAACGAACACTCTAAATTCTCTTCTTTCGACATTATTTTTAGTTTTTAGTTGTTAGTGATTAGTGGTTAGTCGATGTTTTACCAATGACTAATAACTAACAACTATATACTTTCTATTTTCTCACTAAAACTTCATCAATCATTCCATATTCTTTAGCTTCATCAGCTTTTAGCCAATAATCTCTATCAGAATCATTGTGAACTTTTTCTATTGATTGTCCTGAATGTTTTGAAATAATTGCATACAATTCATCTTTCAACTTTAAGATTTCTCTTGCAGTAATCTCAATATCAGACGCTTGTCCTTGAGCACCTCCTAAAGGTTGGTGAATCATAATTCTAGAATGTGGCAAAGCAGAACGTTTTCCTTTTGCTCCTGCACACATTAAAACTGCACCCATAGAAGCAGCCATTCCTGTACAAATTGTTGCAACATCTGGTGTTATAAATTGCATAGTATCATAAATACCTAAACCTGCATAAACGCCTCCTCCAGGAGAATTTATATAAATTGAAATATCTTTTGTTGAATCTGCACTTTGTAAAAACAACAATTGTGCTTGTACAATATTTGCTACTTGATCGTTAATTCCTGTTCCAAGAAATATAATTCTATCCATCATTAAACGTGAAAAAACATCCATTTGAGTAATGTTCATTTGACGCTCTTCCATAATATTTGGCGTTAATCCTGTTGGAGTAACTGCACTTTTTAAAGTGTCATAATGTAGGCTATTAATTCCATGGTGATTTATAGCGAAGTTTTTGAACTCTTTTCCGTAATCCATTTCGTAATTCTATTTTAAGTTTAATATTGTAAAGGTAAGAACTATTCTCTTAATATTTTGTTAGAGTTTTTGAACCAAAGAACCTGAATCTTTCAATTCAGGTTCTATATTATTGATTTTTAAAATAACCTCTCGACTGCGCTCGAGGAGACATTAAAATAAATATAATATTATTGCTTATAAGCTTCTTTAATAAACTCTTCGTAAGAAACCTCTACTGTTTTAAAGTTGATATTTTCTTTAAAGAACGTAATTAATTTTTGACTAATTAATTGAGCTTGTAATTTTTGAGCTTCTTCTTGGTTTTGTAAAATTCTACCAGCAATATCATCCAATTCTTTTTCTTCTGGATTCATGTTACCAAATTGCGCCATTTGCTGACGGATAAAAACCTTAGCATAGTCTACCAATTCTTTATAATCTAGTTTGATGTCATTTTCTTTCATCAACTTTCCTTCAATTAATTGGTAACGTAAACCTTTTTCAGATTTTTCGAATTCAGCAGCAGCCTCTTCAGCTGTTAATTCTTTTTCACCAGCAGTTTTTAACCACTTCTTTAAGAATTCAGCAGGTAAATCGAACTTTGTGTTTTCAATTAAATATTCTTGAACAGCAGTTAATACAAACTGATCTGCTTGTTGTTGAAACTGCTTTTCAGCATCTTCTTTAATTTTATCTTTTAATTGAGTTGCAGTTGTAACACTTCCATCAGAAAATAATTTATCAAACAATTCTTGATCTAATTCTGCAGGCTCAGTTTCAGTAATATCTTCAACAGTAAACGTTAGTTTAATATCTAAATCGTGAATTTCATCATGAGAAACTCCTAAAATTTGTTGTAATTTATGGTCGTTTTCAAATAATTTCTTTGATTCTAACTCAATAACATCACCAATTTTAGCTCCTGTAATTTTATCTTGGTTTTTCTTACCTTCTAAATCAGTAACTAAAAAAGTTCCTTTTTTGTTGATTTCTTTCTCTTCGTTTACAAAAGTTCCTGTAACGTTTGTATCTTTAGTTACCTCTTCAACAGGGTTAACTTTTCCATAACGAGTTTGAATATTCTTAACTTCTTCGTTAATTAACTCTTCTGTAGCAACAATATTATATTGCTTAATTTTATTTTTTGCTGATAAATCAACTGTAAATTCTGGTGCTAAACCAATTTCGAATTCAAATGTAAAAGTATCTGCATTCCAGTCGAAATTCTCATCAATTCTTGGAATAGGATTTCCTAAAATATCTAACTTCTCTTCTTGTAAAAATTTGTTTAAGGAAGCTTGTAAAAGCGTATTTACTTCATCTATCATAATAGATTTTCCATACTGCTTTTTAATCATTCCCATTGGCACTTGCCCTTTTCTAAAACCAGGGATGTTTGCCTTTTTGCGATAATCTGTTAACTTTTCTGTTACTTTTGCTTGATAATCGTCTGCAACAATATCAATTTTAATAACTGCGTTTAACGCATCTACATTTTCTTTTGTAATATTCATTTGTTATTATCTCTAGTTCTTAAAAAATCGACTGCAAAATTAATCAATTTTATTAACCCTACAAAAGTTTAAATTGTTCAATTACAGCCAATTTTGTTTCATTATATAAAAAAGAGCAATAAAAGCGAAATTTATAATCGTAAAGTAAATAGACTCCATAAAAAATTTGAGTCTTAAAAATTTACACAGTAAAAATTATATTTAGTTTAAGGCAGCTCTATTAAATGAATCTGTTTTTTATGATTTAAAAAACCAATTGTAATAGTTTAAAAATCTATATTCTATTGGCAAAGAAATGAAAATCTTTCACTATTTTTATAGGCTATTTAAAGCTTCTGTTTTGGATTTTCAAAACTCAGAAATGTTACTTCTATTTAGCAGTATAAACAACTATGAATAAATATATAGACATCATAAAAAACTCGTATTCCAGTTATTGGAATTATATTCAAAAATCTGTTTTGATGGATTTGAATTGGGAAAATTATTTCTACGGATTAATTATTATTTCTTTAGTTGTTTGGGGTTTAGAGGCTATTTTTCCTTGGCGAAAAAATCAATCTTTGTTTCGTAAGGATTTTTGGTTAGATACTTTTTATATGTTCTTTAATTTCTTTTTATTGAACTTAATTGTATTGATTGCCTTATCAAATTCTGCTGCAGAAATTTTTAATGATGTTTTAGGTTTGGTAGGTTTATCTGTATCCAGCTTTCAATTATTAGACTTAAATTCTTTACCATTTTTTATAAGAATTTTTATCTTTTTTATTGTGGTTGATTTTGCACAATGGTGGACACACAGATTATTACACAGAGTAGAATTTCTTTGGAATTTTCATAAAGTACATCACTCCGTAAAAGAAATGGGCTTTGCTGCACATTTACGTTATCATTGGATGGAACCAGTCGTTTACAATTCTCTACGTTATATTCCTTTGGCAATTATTGGCGGTTTTTCTGCAAAAGATGTTGCGTTTGTTCACTTTTTTAATATTGTAATTGGACATTTGAACCACGCAAATATTAATTGGGATTATGGTTGGTTGAAATACATTTTTAACAATCCTAAAATGCACATTTGGCATCACTCTAAAGAATTGCCAGCAGAAAGAAAATTTGGCGTAAACTTTGGTTTAACGTTAAGTATTTGGGACTATATTTTTAAAACCAACTACATTCCACATTCTGGAAGAGATATCGAAATTGGTTTTAAAGGTGATGAAAATTTCCCAAAGGGATTTTTAGAGCAAGAAATGTATCCATTAGGGAAAAAATAAATTCTTAGAAATCTGAAAACTAGCAAACAAGTTTAGCCCAGATTGAAACGACATCCTTTTTAATTGACCTTTAAATAAGCTTAATTACTTCTTATAAGGATTGCCACAGTTTACAAAAAAGTAAACTTCGCAAAGACGCCATTAAAAAGATATAGTGGAAAGCTGGAAATAGCTCCAAATAAAAAACCTTTTTGATTTCTCAAAAAGGTTTCAATCTTTATTCTTTTATCTTATCTCTATTCTCTCAAATAGATTAATCATTCAACTTTAAAACAGCCATAAATGCTTCTTGAGGAATTTCTACATTTCCAACTTGACGCATTCTTTTCTTCCCTTTTTTCTGCTTTTCTAATAACTTACGTTTACGTGAAATATCTCCCCCATAACATTTTGCAGTAACATCTTTACGCAGAGCTTTGGTAGTTTCTCTGGCAATAATTTTTGCACCAATTGCAGCCTGAATAGGAATATCAAACTGTTGTCTTGGAATTAATTCCTTTAGTTTTTCAACAATTTTTTTACCAATTGAATAGGCATTATCAGCATGTAAAAGCGCTGAAAGAGCATCTACAGGTTGTGCGTTTAGTAAAATATCTACTCTTACTAATTTCGATTCACGCATGCCAATTGGATGATAATCGAAAGAAGCATATCCTTTAGAAACCGTTTTTAAACGATCGTAAAAATCGAATACAATTTCTGCCAAAGGCATTTCAAAAATCAATTCTACTCTTTGCGTTGTTAAATAGGTTTGATTGATAATTTGCCCACGTTTTTCGATACACAAACTCATTACTTGCCCCACAAAATCGGATTTTGTAATAATACTTGCTTTTATAAAAGGTTCTTCTACTCTATCTAATCTAGAGGGATCAGGCAAATCTGTTGGATTATTCAGCAAGATTAACTCCTCTGGATTTTTCTTTGTATAAGCGTGGTAAGAAACGTTAGGAACTGTTGTAATCACAGTCATATTAAACTCACGTTCTAAACGTTCTTGAATAATTTCCATGTGCAACATTCCCAAAAATCCACATCGAAAACCAAAACCTAAAGCTGCAGAACTTTCTGGTTGAAATACCAAAGAAGCATCATTTAACTGCAGTTTTTCCATAGAAGAACGCAACTCTTCATAATCTTCTGTATCTACAGGATAAATCCCTGCAAAAACCATTGGTTTTACGTCTTCAAAACCTTCAATAATTTCTTTTGTTGGGTTTGCAAAATCGGTGATGGTATCACCAACCTTTACTTCTTTTGCTGTTTTAATTCCTGTAATTAAATAACCAACATCACCTGTTTTTACAGATTTTTTTACAACTTGTGTTAGTTTTAACGTACCAACTTCATCTGCAAAATAATTTTTACCTGTTGCAACAAATTTTATTTCTTGTCCTTTTTTAATTTCACCATTAAAAACTCTAAAATAGGTTTCAATTCCTCTGTAAGAATTATATACAGAATCGAAAATTAAGGCTTGTAATGGAGCATCTGGATCTCCTTTTGGAGCAGGAATTTTATTGATAATCGCTTCTAAAATGTTATCAACCCCAAAACCTGTTTTTCCACTTGCATGAATTACATCTTCTGGATCACAACCTAATAAATCTACAATATCATCTGTTACTTCTTCTGGGTTTGCAGAAGGTAAATCTACTTTATTTAGTACAGGAATAATTTCTAAATCGTTCTCTAAAGCCAAGTATAAGTTAGAAATTGTTTGAGCTTGAATACTTTGGGCAGCATCTACAATTAGCAAAGCACCTTCACAAGCAGCAATAGATCTTGAAACTTCGTAAGAGAAATCCACGTGACCTGGAGTGTCAATTAAATTTAAAATATAGTGTTCTCCATTATGTATATAATCCATTTGAATTGCGTGACTTTTTATGGTAATTCCACGTTCACGCTCCAAATCCATACTATCTAATAACTGTTCTTTTTTTTCACGTGCAGTTACAGTTCCAGTAAAATCTAACAATCTATCTGCTAATGTACTTTTACCATGATCTATATGTGCGATTATGCAAAAGTTTCTAATGTTCTTCATACTTAGTTTTCTAACTACATTTAAATAACAAAGATATGCTATTTACATACCTTCTCAAATAAAAAAAACACAATGAAAATCACTGTGCTTTTATCTATAAAAGTTCTAAATATTAATAATCTCTATTTAACTCTGCAATAGCGACTTTAAACTCTTCTTTATTCATTTTTTCATCACCAGATTTATCATACCCTTTTATCATTTCACCAGCTACTAAACCTCTTAAAAAACTATTAACCCCTGCTTCTTTTAATAAATCTTTAATTTCATCTTTATTTAAAGAGCCATCTTTATCTTTATCAAAAGCCATAAATGCATCTTCTGGAGAGTTGAATTTTGTTGAAATTAACGTATGTATATCTCTTAAAATATTTTCTTTTGCGCCCATTTTATTGTCTTTTTTTGATTGTTTTTCTATTTTACTCTTTTATCCCTGATTCTTTGATTGCTTCTTGAAACTCAACCCAACTGACTAAATTATCGTTGTTTTGGTCAAAGCTTTTCATCATAAATTCGGCTACCAAACCTCTAATTAAAACACTTACATCTGCTTCTTTTAAAAGAATTTTACAGTCATTTTTTGTTAAAAAACCATCTTTATCACTATCATAATAATCAAAAGCATCTTTTGGCTCAGAGAATTTACTTCTCATTAATTTTTCAATATTAATTAATATTTTTTCTTTTGTCCAAGCCATTTTTTTATTTTTGATTCCTTTTTAGATCTTATCAAGATTTCTTAAACACACTCAAAATGATATTCTTTTAAAATAAGAATTCTATTCCACAATTAAGTCTAATGAAGTTTCAAAAGTATGACCACTATTTTTATCTTTTATTTTAAAAACGCAGGTCACAGGGTTTTTCACTTCTCCTTCTGTCAAAGAAATAGAAGCATATAATTGATCTTTTAAATCCCTAGCACTTACTGGTTTTTCAAATAAATTATCATTTTGATTTATGACTCTTCCATTTGCTTCTGTTAAACTGATAGAAGCTTCTAAGTCTACTTTCCCATCTGCATCAACCTTATAACCTTCCAAACCTTCTAGAAGAATGTAAACACTTTCGTTAGGACTGATTTTATTATCAATAATAGAAATATTACGTGTTTGAGAAAACAGATACAAAATCTCATACGTTAAACCATCTGTTTTTGTATTTAACATAGGATTCTCTATAATTGAAAAGTCTTTCTTTACATTGTAATATGCATCACTATTTTTATCAATAATATTTACATGCATAATATAGGAATTCCCTGATTTCATAGGTTCAGCAAAGGTAAGATTGCTTCTTAAATTTAGTTCTTCTTCTATAAAACCCTTTTTATTATCTAATAAGTTTTTTTGAATTAAAACAGTATCGCCTTTTTGCCCAGTTACAAAAATATGCATATCTGGATATACCAAACTGTCTTTTTTCTTAAAACCACTAATATCCTCGTAAAATAAAGTAATTTTTTCTCCATAGAACATCGTAGATTTATTTACTTCTCCTGTATGGTTTTCCATCTTAATTTTTGTGTTAGATAACTTATAAGCATCAATCTCAAAATCTTTGGGTTGAGAATCAACTTTTCTACACGAGAAACATAAACAAAAAATAACTGCTAAATAAATAATTTTAAATTTCATACTATCTCTTTTATATTCTTAAAAAATTAAAATAAATTAATTCATATTTTAATCTTGCCATTCTGCAATAAACAAGTTGGTATCTCTACCACCTCCATTATTTCTGTTTGATGAAAAAGCTAACTTTTTACCATCGTTAGAAAATACTGGAAACGCATCAAAAGTTTCTCCATGGGTTACTCTTTCTAAATTTTTACCATCAATATCAATTAAATATAAATTGAAAGGAAAACCTCTTTCTGCTTCAAAATTCGATGAAAATAATATCTTTTTTCCTGAAGGATGAAAAAACGGACTCCAATTTGCGTTTCCTAAATCTGTTAATTGACGTAGTTCAGAACCATCAGCATTACAGATATACAATTCCATTTCTGTTGGTTCTACCAAACCTTCTGCTAGTAAATCTTTGTATGCTTTAATTTCTTCTTTAGTTTTTGGTCTCGAAGAACGAAAGATAATTTTAGTTCCATCTGGAGAGAAAAACGCTCCTCCATCATAACCCAATTCATCCGTAATTTGTTGTACATCAGAACCATCAATATTCATCGTATATAATTCTAAATCGCCACTTCTTGTTGATGTAAATACAATTTTATCGCCTTTTGGAGAAACTGTAGGTTCTGCATCATAACCAACCTCATTGGTTAATTGTTTTACAATATTGCCTTCTAAGTCTGCCATAAAAATATCGAAACTATCATACACTGGCCAAATATATTTTCCGTTTTTACGCAAAGGAACTTCTGGACAATTATCATCTACCAAATGTGTAGAAGCATAAATAATATGTTTGTTATCAGGTAAAAAATACGCACAGGTTGTACGTCCTTTTCCTGTGGAAATCATTGGTGGTGTGTTGTCTTTAAAATTTTCATCAGCATTCATTAAAAACATTTGATCACAACTTACATTCCAATTTTTATAATTGGATTGAAACACCAATTGTTTATCATCAAAACTCCAATATGCTTCTGCATTATCGCCACCAAAAGTAACTTGACGTAAACTTTTAAAATGTACTTCTTCAGGATAAATTAAAGAGTCTTTTGCAACAACTCTTTCAACTTTTTTAGTTTCAGGTTGTTTTTTATCAGTTTTACATGAAAGCATCAATAATGCCAATACAAGTACAGAAAGAATTCTCATTTTCTTATTTATTAATTAACTTTGCAAAAATAATATTATCATTATGAAAAACATCCTATTTTTAATCTTTTTGAGCATTTTAATTTCTTGTAAATCAAAAATAAACCAAGAAAAACGAATTAAAGAAGATGTCACTTTTTTAGCTTCGGATGAATTAGAAGGAAGACAAACAGGAACTGAAGGTGAGAAAAAAGCAGCTTCATATATTTCAAATCGCTTTAAAGAATTGAAACTACAACCAAAAGGAACTCAGAATTATTTGCAGCCTTTTTCTTTTAGACCCAAAACAAATCCTCATGATGAAGTTAAATTCGACGTCAATGGTGATGGAACCATTACAGGAAATAATGTTGTTGGATTTTTGGATAACAAAGCAGAAAATACCATTATTATTGGAGCACATTATGATCATTTAGGTTTTGGTGGCGAAGGTTCTTTGTATAGAGATTCTATAAAAGCCATTCATAATGGTGCAGATGACAATGCTTCTGGAATTGCTGTTTTACTAAATTTAGCAGCAAAATTAAAAACGAAGAACAGCAACAATAATTATTTATTTATGGGATTTTCTGGCGAAGAAATGGGACTTTTAGGTTCTAATTATTTTGTAAAAAACCCAACAATTGATACTAAAAAAGTATCTTATATGATAAATATGGATATGGTTGGTAGAATGAAAAAAGATTCCTCTTTAGCAGTTTACGGCACAGGAACTTCGCCGATTTTTAAGCAAGTTTTAAAATCTCATAATGATAATTTTAGATTGGTTCAACAAGAGTCTGGTGTTGGCCCAAGTGATCACACTTCTTTTTATTTGGCTGATATTCCTGTTTTACATTTTTTTACTGGGCAACATGAAGATTATCACAAACCTGGAGATGATTCAGAGAAATTGAATTATGAAGGCATGGAATTAATTGCTGAGTATATTTTTAATATTATTGCTGATTTGGATGATAATGGAAAATTGGCTTTTAGAAAAACCAAAAATGAAAGTGAAGATGCTCCAAGATTTAAAGTTGGTTTGGGAGTAATTCCTGATTATTTATTTGACGGAAAAGGAATGCGAATTGATGGAATATCCGAAGACAAACCTGCGCAAAAAGCAGGTCTTAAAAAAGGAGATATTGTAATTAAATTAGGTGATAGTTTGGTTACAAATATGATGAGTTACATGAGAGCTTTATCCGTTTTTGAAGAGGGGAACACAACTAAAGTTGTGGTGAAAAGAGGTGAAGAAGAAATTGAGAAAGAAATTGACTTTTAATTCCATCTATACTTTATATTATACAAACTACACATAAATATAGCTAGTTTAAGAGTTTTTTTTTAAATTTGGTTTCAATACAATCGTTAATAAATTGAAATCCAAACTAATACTTCTTTCTTTTATTCTAACATCATTTGTACTGTTAGCACAGAAAAATAAAGTAGATTCAATAGCAAAAACCTTTTCCAATAAAGCTTGGAATTTATATGAAATTCAGAGTGATAGCACACTCTTTTATGCTAATAAAGGAATTGCTTATTCTACAAAAAATAACTCTTCTATTGGAGAAGTTTTAAATCTTGAAATTAAAGGAATTTATTATGAAGAAGTAAAAAACGACTTCAAAAAAGCTTCGGAACTTTATTTTAGAGCCATTGAAATCGCAGAAGAAAAACATCCTAATTTAGTATCTTCTTTATACAATAATTTGTGCATTATGTATATGTCTACAGATTATGAAAAAGCTGAATTTTATGGAAAAAAAGCTGTAGAAAATACAAAAAAAATTAAAGGAAGTAGAGCTGAAGCAAAAGCTTATGTAAATTTAGGAATAGCTCAAAGTTTATTAAAGAAATACGATGAAGCAAACAATACTTTAAACTACTTTCTGCAACTTAAAGTATTGTCTGATTATGAGAGAAATTTGGCATATTTAAGAATTGGAAAAAATTATAGAGAACAAGGAAAATTTGCTGAAGCCCAACCGTTATTTTTAAAAATAGTTGCACTAGACTCTTTAAAAGGTCAAAGAGAATATGCGCAAGATTACGCACAAATAGTTGAGAATTCAGTAAAACTAAAAGACAAAAAAGCAATTCTAAAGTATGCTCCTCTTTTAATAAAAAGTATTGAAACAGAGAAAAATCTTGAAGTAAAGAAGAGTTTTTTCGAAGTTATGACAAATGTTTCTACCTTTTTAAACAAACCAAAAGAGGCTTTAGAATATCAATCTAAATTTATAGATATAAAAGATTCTATCAACTTGAAATTCTACAATAAAAGTGTTACAGAACTAGAGACCCAATACCAAACAAAAAAGAAGGAAGAACAGATTGTAGAAGAACAAAGTAAAAAAGAATTGTGGAGCTATATTTCAATTTTAGCTTTCATCATTTTAATAATTGTAATTATCTTATTATCAAAAAACAGTCAAAAAAGAAAACAATTAAATGCCAACAAAATCGAATTAGAAAAACTATTGAATCAAAGAAATATGCTATTGAAAGAAACACATCATCGTGTTAAAAATAGTTTCCAGATGGTAAGTAGTTTATTACAATTACAAGCACAAGGTAGTGAAGCTGAAGTTGCTGTTACAGCGTTAGACAATGCTGTTCAAAGAGTAAATTCTATGATAGTTTTGCATCAACAATTATATGCAAAAGATAATTTGTTAGGTGTGGATTTAAAAGTATATATTAATGATTTAGTTAATGAAATTTTACAATCTTACTCATCAGAAAATATTACTATTAATTTTGATGTAGTTTCTACAATTTTAGATATTGATACTGCAACATCTATTGGATTATTGGTAAATGAATTGGCTACAAATTCTATAAAATATGCTTGGGATGAAAATTTATCAGAAAAAATAATTACTTTACATATTTACCATAAAGAAGATAATTTACATTTTAAGATGTTTGATAATGGCACCTCAAAAAAGACAACATCCACAAAACAAAACTACGGTTCTGAATTGATTGAAATTTTGATAGAACGTTTAGATGCTGAAAAAGAAGTTATCATAGAAAACGATTTTGGATTATCTATAAAGTTTAAAAATGGTTAAACACAGGTTTTTAATTGTAGAAGATGATCCTTTTATCTCTAGAACGATAAAAAATACATTAGAAAAAAATAATGTGGATGTTGTTGGTATTGCCAAAAATTTAGAGATTGCTTTAGAATTATTAAACACAAAAAAACCAGATTTATGTTTGGTAGATATTCAATTAAAAGGTGTTTTTGATGGGGTTGTTTTTGCAAAAGAATTAGATAAAATTCAATTGCCCTACTTTTATTTAACTGCTCAAACTGATCCTTTAACCTTATCTGAAGTAAATAACACAAATCCTTTAGGATATTTAGTAAAACCTTTTACAGCTGCTGGCTTGTGGAGTAGTATTTCTGTTGTTTGGAATAAATATCTATCTGAAAAAGAGAGTATATTATCTGTAAAATCTGATGGTTATGTATACAGAATTCCAGAAAAAGATATTTTGTTTTTAGAAGCTTTTGATAACTATTGTTACATTCACGTAGAACCAAAAAAAATATTGGTACCTCATACATTAAAAAAAATCCGAGAACAATTAAAAGGCAATCACTTTTTTGTACCTCATAGAAGTTACTGTGTAAACACTAATAAAATAACAGATATTGGCAAAAAAACAATTCATTTAAATTCCATAGAAATTTCTTTGAGTGAGGCTAGAAGACCTCAACTTCTAGAAGTTATAAGAAATATAGATTAACAGTATTACTTAAATATAATTTTTGCCTTTTAACTTAAAACTCACTCTCACTAAAAAAGTATTTTAATGAGATTTTCTTTTTTAAACTATTTAATAACCTGATTTTACGATATTTAAATATAATAATAGATTTCTATTTCACTAAAAAAATAACGTATTTCACTAAAGATTTACATTATTAAGTAGCTTCGATTTCTACATTTGATTATGAAAAAAATTACTAATCAAAAAATTTAGAAATCATGAAAACAAAAATTTACTTATTATTCAGCCTTTTACTTTTTGCACAAAGTTTTGTTGCACAAGAATTATCACTGATAAAAGACATTAGCACAAATGCTTCTATCAAAAGCTCCAATCCAAGCTATTTTACTAAGATAAATGATAAAATTTATTTTGCTGCTGATGACCAAATTAATGGTCAAGAATTATGGATAAGTGATGGCACTGAACAAGGAACTTTTATGCTAAAAGATATTAATATTGTGAAGGCGATTCCAGTCCAAATGGATTTACTGCTTATAATGGAAAAGTATACTTTAAAGCATTCAGCAATGAGCTTTGGGAAACTGATGGCACTGAACAAGGAACTAAACTTATTAAGAAAATTGATGATGGAGATTTTGGTGTTCAGAATAAATTTATTGTTTTTAATAATTTACTTTTTTTTGCAGCTAATGATATTATTAATGGAGAAGAATTATGGGTAAGTGATGGTACCGAACAAGGAACAAGATTATTTAAAGATATTAATTTAGAAGAATCTGAAGGATCAAATCCAAATATATTATCTAAAAGCTCTAATCCAAATTCATTTACAATTTATAATAATAAACTATTTTTTGCTGCAGATGATGGTTTAAATGGAAGGGAATTATGGAAAACTGATGGTACTGTAGCTGGAACAATTATGATAAATGATATAAAATCTGGGGCAAGTGGTTCTAGTCCATCAAGCATTACAGTATTTAACAATTTTATGTATTTCTCTGCTTCTGAAG
>Ga0115565_10000197_pt1 | contig 50715 bp, 49 predicted proteins | sample COGITO_mtgs_1105_FD_87199 | JGI IMG/M metagenome (GOLD analysis project Ga0115565, IMG submission 87199) | Pelagic marine microbial communities from North Sea - COGITO_mtgs_110530 | ecosystem: Environmental > Aquatic > Marine > Epipelagic | place: Germany:Helgoland, sampling site Kabeltonne... | reverse complement strand
TTAAAACTTTTTCTAAAAGTTTATTTTATTTTGTTAAAACTTTTTCTAAAAGTTTATTTTATTTTGTTAAAACTTTTTCTAAAAGTTTATTTTATTTTGTTAAAACTTTTTCTAAAAGTTTAATGCTGTGATCTACATTATGATTGAGTGTAACACCTATTTTTATTTGATTATTATTAATAAAGTATATTGATATTTCATTATTGACTTTAAATTCTGCTACTGATTGTTCTATTACATTGAAGTCACGTTGGCAATCAAAATGATAGAATTCTTTTAATGTTTCTAAATATGTTATGTATAAGTGTTTGTCTGATTTTAATTTAGAAATATTTGTTTTAGAACTGTATTTTTTGGAATATATATCATAATAATTTGTTCCATGTTGATATATTTTTTGTTTATAATGCTTCATACTATAATTTTTAGATGAAATATCATCATAATATTTATTAAATTCGTGTGAATCTAATTTTTTATTAAAAATAGATGCATCTTTAGATGAAGTTGTAAATGCACCAAAATAAATGTCTAATTTGTTAATATTGTTTGAACTATAATTTAGCAAAGTTTTTTCCATGATTTAATTATTTAATATTATTTAATATTAATTATTTTTGATTTAATTTTAAATCAAATTTATAATTTATAAAATAAGTAAAATATTGCAAATAAAATTTATAATAATTAATCCCAGACGGACACGGGCTTGACACATTGGGTTACAATTAAATTCTGTACTGCTGTACTAACACTAAGTTTACCATTTTTGAAACAATTATTTGTTTTAAAATCTTCTAAATTATAATTAAGTATTTCACCTGACAAAGGAAGGTCGGATCTTACAACTTTTACCATTTCTTTAATTAATTCCATTTTACATTGGTCCGTAAAATCTTTAGCAACGCGTAGCTTATTCATTCCTTTAATATTCGTATGACAAGTGGGGGCGAAAGAATTACTCATCAAAATATTTTGTGCTTGGTTTGCTTGTTCTTTCTGGTATTGTCTCATAAGTGCTTCCATCCCACCCTCATACATTTTCTTAAACTTCTTCTGGAGTTTCTTAAACTTCTAGATTTTCTTAAGGATATAGATCATCGGTAATTAACTCGTTTTGAACGAGAATTACTGCGACTCAATCTTCTAACCATTTTATAATATTAGCAAAAAAAAAAATAATAAAATTGAATACTTATTTAAAAAATAATTAATAAATATCAATAATGGTTAAATGTGTTGTTTTATTAAGTGATGGAGATATAAAAGATGTTGAAGTTAAACTCAAATCAGAAGATAGAAACAAACAATTTAAGAATATTTTAAGATTTAAGGCTAAACGCGAATTATTTACGACGCATATAACAACGGGAAAAGGTACACTTACTGAAATTCATAGTTGGAATGTTGAAGGTAATAATTTAATTGCATATGGGTATTTAAAAGGTACAAATAAAAATAATCATGAACTACCTATATTAGATGAATCTAAAAATGAAATAATGTATTATGATGATATACTTTTAGTAAAGTTAAATAATAATAGTGTTTTATTAGACTTTAAGACAAACGAATATGAAAATATGTATAATGAACTCTATTATTCTGGTGATGGCGGAGGTGGTGGCGATGATACCAATGAAGATGTTGATATTGAAACAGGAAATTTTATGAGTGATGATGAAATTATATCTGATGAAGATGAAGATGACGATGAAGATGACGAAGATGATTTAGGTGATGATGATGAAATAGATAATGGAGACAATGATAATGAAGATGAAGAAGTCATAAAACCGGTTAAAACACCCAATAAAAAGAAAAAACATGTTGATATAGATTTGTTAGCTGATGATGAAGTGGTTTATAAACCAAAAAATAATAATTATGAAGAAGCAGATATATCGAATGATTTAGTAAAATATGATGAAAATGATAGTTATAATGAAATAAGAAACGGAAATATAGATATTTTTTCAACATTAGTAGATAATAACGATATAGCAAATGTAATTGAAAAAAGTATTTATGAGTATACTAAAAAAATAAGTAAAAAACGGAATATACTACCATTATGGACGAATGATGTCTTTAAAAAAATATATATAAATAAAAGTATTTCTTTGTACACAAATATTGATAAAACATCCTATATCAAAAATGATTCTTTAATCGATAAAATTAATAAAAAACAAATAAATATTGATCAATTAGCATTTATGAGTTTTCAACAGCTGTTTCCTAAACATTGGAAAGAGATGTTAGATGAAAAATATAAAAGAGAAAAATTAATGTATGAAGATAAACAGGAATCAATGACCGATCAATTTAAATGTGGAAGATGCAAGCAACGAAAATGCACTTATTATGAATTGCAAACACGTAGCGCTGATGAAGGTATGACTATATTTATTACGTGTATAACATGTGGTAACCGATGGCGTCAATAGATTTATTAATTAATAATTTATTAATTGCATTCATAGTGTAAATCTTCTAATTTCCAATATTCTTTTTTATTACCTACTTTTCTTTCAATTATAAATGGAATTTTACGTTGTTTTAATTCGTCGGATGCAATATCAAGTTCATCGGTTATATGTTTTGGAACTGTAATTAAAGGTTTAGCACCATGTCTTATTTGTTCTGCCCTAACACCAAGAACCTTTGTTTTTTCATATTTGTTTAAAATTGGTTTTGATTTATTAGTTTTTTTTAAAGTTTCATAATTTTCTAATATCTCAAATGCATCATTAAATGTACTATCTTTTATTGCACAATCATTATCATTATTATTATTCATTATATATATTAAATATAATTATATCAAATCTTTAATCAATTTTATTAAAAATAAATAAAAAATAAGTAATTAATTTACCATATATGAGGTTCTACACCACCTTTATAACAATCTAAACAAATATAAATAAATTTCATATTTTCATTATCATATTTAATGTAAATAATTTCTGGTTTTGCTTTAGGACATTTGCCTTCATTTGGACATTTAATGCCTTCAGCACGAGGCAATGTTATATCTTCATAAATGAATGGGTTAATAAATGAATTTTTCTTAATTTTGTCTATATTGTAATCTATTTTAAAAATACAACTATTATCATTCTTATCACTTTCCTTTTTAAAATTGCAATTTTTACATTCATACATTAGCTTATCTGGCTCACTATCATCTTCATCCTGAACTATATTCAAATAAAGCATGTTATCACAATTTGTACAAAATTTCATTATAATTAATTAATATAATATATTTTAAGTTATTTATTCAATTTTTATTTTATTTTTTTCTTAAAAAGTTTATTTTTGTCTAAACTTTTTTCTAAAAATATTTTATTTTTGTAATACCCATCGTTTCATAGTTCTTTTTTCTCCACTAACTTCAACTACTTTGTAGTGTTTCCCATCATTTTCAGATACTTTAGTAAATCCTATATCATAATTTTTAGCTAAATCATTTGGAGATTTTCTAGTATATTTTTTTTTATGTTTTATTGGATTGTCTTTTTTTTCAGCAGATTCACTTGAACTATATGTATTATTTGATTTTTCTAAAGGTTGTGTTTCATTGAATGTATTATATTTATCATACAGAAAATTAATACGACTCTCTAAGTAATTAATATCACAATATGTATTCATACTATAGATAACTGAATTTATAGTAGAACTTTGCTTATCTTTATTATCTGCAATATATTTTTTATAGAAATAAATATTTTTAATAAAATGTTTAATCATAATGTCTTTAAAGCATTCAAATCCAAGTGGTGGAACTTCTATATTTTTAATGACTGCAGTTTTAATATTAGCATAACTAACAATATTTGAATAATTTATAGCTTTAGTTCCAGTTTCTTTTTCAAATCCAGGTTCATTAACAAGTGGATTTTCATTTAATAGTGATTGTATAGATAATAGAACCGTGTTAAGGTTAAGACATGTAGTCCATCCCGGTCCCGACCAGGTTCCTAATATAGATAAACATACCTTACCATTTGTATAGAGATTTGGATTAAAACGGATTCCAGCCTCGTATGTTAAAAATTTTACTTTAGGGGGTGAAAATGGATAATCCTTAGGAAAATCTATACTAAAGAAATAGAAACCATTTTCATACGGAGTATCGGGTGGTCCAATAATCATAGCTTTAATATTTTGTATATTAGATTCATCGATATGACAGTATATTCCCACACTATTAATATCGCTTTGGTAATAATTTTTAATATCTTTTGCGATACGTTTTTGTGATAAAAAATTAAAAGACATTATTATAATTTAATTAATTATATTTTTTTTAAATCAATTTTTATATTAATTAAATAGGTCTATTTAGTTAATTTATACATTTAAATTATAATAATCATTATCATATTTTATTTTTGGATTTAAAAATTGAATTTATAAAATTTAAATTATTTAAAAAAAATTGTTGCCTATTATAAAATGTCTGAGCCAAAAAAATATACTGATGTAAATGAGTTTCTAATGAAACATAGAACCCTTGATAAAGAGGATTTTACACATACTGCGTTGGGAACGCCTCCTAAAAGTTGGCCTGGCAAATATAATATAACTGATGAAAATTCTAATTTATTTTACAATTTGTATCAAAAATATATGTTTGAAGAGGGTGGAACTCTTCATGTTACCGAAAGACACAAAGAAGTTTCACCAATTTTGATTGATTTAGATTTGCGTCATAAAACAAATTTATCTGAAAGACAATATAACGGAGAATTTATTATTAAATTTTTAAATATTTACGTTTCTATTATTAAACATGTAATTCCATCTATTGATGATGATAAACTCGTAGCATTTGTTTTGGAAAAAGATAGTCCAAATTTTGCAACGAATAGTAAAGGTTATTTTAAAGATGGGATTCATATTATATTTCCAAATTTAGTAACTGAACCACGTGCTCAGTACTTAATGCGATACATGGCTATTAAAAATAATAGCATTCTTGATTTGTTTAAATCTATAAATGTAATTAATAATGAAGATGATATTTTTGATATAGCAGTTATTGAACGTAATAATTGGTTAATGCATGGTAGTAGTAAACCCAACCATAAACCTTATAAACTTTCTAATATTTATAAAGTAAAAGATGATAAAATGAAGCAAATAGTTAATAATTACTCAAATAAAGATTTGGTAAAATTATTAAGCATAAGACATATAAAAGATTGTGACGTTATTAATAATAATATGTATGTTGATACTTTTGAAGAAGAATTTGGATTGATACCCAAACAACAACAAATTAAAAAAAAGAAGAAAGTAGTAAATAAGAAAAGTAAATCACCTAAAAAAAAGAATTATCTCGATGATAATGAAGAGCTATTATTCGTTAAATCAATTATTAAAATATTAGGTGCTAAAAGAGCTGAAGGTTATGATGTATGGATTCGTTTAGGATGGTGTCTTCATAATATAGATCATAGATTGCTTTCTGATTGGGTTGAATTTAGTAAAAGGTCCGAAAAATATTTAGAAGGTGAATGTGAACAAGAATGGAATCTGATGGATAATGAAGGACTTGGATTAGGGACATTATTTTTGTGGGCAAAAGAAGATAATTTATCTAAATTTAATGAAATTTCAAGACGGAATCTTAGAAAATGTATGTTAAACTCATTATCATTAGAACCAAATGACATTGCAATCGTTGTTCATAATTTGTATAAAAATGAATTTAAATGCTGTTCTGCTAAAAAGAATATTTGGTTTCAATTTAAAAAGCATCGATGGGTTGAAATTGATGATGCAATTGAATTGCGTAAACGCTTGTCAAAAGAAGTCGTTGAAGAATATGATAGACTTGACACTTTTTTAGGAGACCAAATAAACCAACTTACGGATGAAGAATTGAAAGAAGGAAAAAGAAAAAAAAAAGAAACTATTGGTAAGATTATTAAGAAGCTAAAAAATACAGGATTTAAAGGTATGGTAGTTAAAGAATGTAATGAATTATTCCATGACCATAAGTTTGAAGAAAGATTAGATAAAAATCTTAATCTTATTGGCTTTGAAAATGGAATTTATGATTTAGGACAACTTGAATTTAGAGATGGACTGCCTGAAGATTATCTAAGTTTTACCACAAATATAAATTACTATGAACATGATGATGATGATGAAGATATACTTGCTGTTAAAGAATTTATGACTCAAGTACTTCCAAAAAAAGCAGTTCGCGAATATGTGTGGACTTTGCTTGGTAGTTTCTTGTGGGGTAAAAATCTTAATGAAAAATTTCATATTTGGACGGGTTGTCATGCAAAAGATTCTAAAGTTCTTATGTATGATGGAACTATTAAGATGGTTCAAGATGTATTAGTTGGAGACCAACTTATGGGCGATGATTCTGATTGTAGAAATGTGGTTAAATTGCATACTGGTGTAGATACAATGTATAAATTAGAAACATCTAAAGGTCATAATATAGAAGTTAATAAAGACCATATATTATGTTTGATGGCGACACACATTGGAAGTATAACATTGAGTAAAAAAGAAAATAGATATAAATGTGCATGGCAAGAAAAAGATATTAATGGATATCCAGTTAATAAATGTAAAAATTTCCCATTTAAGAGTCATACTAAAAAAATATATCGGAAAAATGTAAAATATTATGATAATAGTGAATCAGCATTTGAATCTGCTAATATTTATCAACGGTCTCTCGTAAATAATACAAATTATATTAAGAATGGTGATATTATAGAAATTCCTGTATGTGAATACATTAAAATTATGGATAAAATTGGGCGTCGTAATTATTATCTTTACAGCAATAAAGTACAGTTTGAAGGTAACGAAGTTTCATTTGATCCATACATGTTAGGATATTGGTTAGGTGATGGTTCATCGGGTGCATCAGCTATTACAACAATAGATAAAGAAGTTGTAGATTATTTTGATAAAGAATTAGATATGTCTTGTAATGTTATAGATAAACCAAATAATAAGTCTAAAACATATTATTACAGTAATAGACGTGGTAAGCCTAATACATTCTTAAAATTCTTACAATCGCATAATTTAATTAAAAATAAACATATTCCTCATAATTATAAAATTAATGATGAGCATACTAGATTACAAGTATTGGCAGGATTAATTGATAGTGATGGACATTATCAGCCAAGAAGTAATCAATTTGAGATAGTTCTTAAAGATGAAACATTAGTTGATGATATTGTATTTTTAAGTAGGACACTTGGATTTTCGGCTAGAAAAGTATCAACAATTAAAACATGTACAAATAGTAAGATTCCTAATAAAAAAGGCATATATTTTAGATGTATTATTTATGGTGATGGTATTGAAAAAATCCCTGTATTATTAAAACGTAAGATGGCATCTTCACGAAAGATTAATAAAAATGCAACAAAATATGGCTTTAGTGTAAGCAAAATAGACGATGGGAAATATTATGGATTTACTGTAGATAATAATCATCGGTATTTAACTGAAGATTGTGTAGTTCATCATAATTGTGGAGGCAACGGGAAAAGTAAATTAATTGAACTATTTGAGTATTGTTTCGGTGATTACTGTTGTAAATTACCTGTTAAACTACTTACAGAATCACGTGGTCGTGCCGAAGGAGCAAATCCAACATTAGTTAGAACTAAAGGCAAACGCTTTGCGTGTCTTCAAGAACCAGATAAATATGAGGAAATCAACGTAGGTTTAATGAAAGAACTTACAGGGGGTGATACTATTATTGCTCGGGCTTTACATAAAGATCCTGTAGAGTTTAAGCCACAATTTAAGATGGTGCTAACGTGTAATGATTTGCCTAAAGTGTCTGCAAATGATAGAGGTACATGGAGACGTATTAGTGTTGTAGAATTTATTTCTAATTTTGTTGAAGAACCTGACCCAAATGAGCCGTACGAGTTTATGATTGATGAAGGATTGGATGAAAAATTAAAAATTTGGCCAGAAGCATTTATGTTCTTATTGTTGGAATACTTTAAAAAATATAAGAAATATGGCATTAAAGAACCAAATGAAGTTAAACGTAACACCGAAGATTACAAGGTTGATAGTGATATGTTTGTTGGATTCTTTAGTGAAAAATTGATTGAAGTAGAAAATCCTGAAAATGGTGGTATTAAACTAGATGATATTTACTTTGTGTATCAAGACTGGCATAAACAGGCATATGGGCAAAATGCTAAATGTCCTACAAGAAAAGATTTAAAAGATAATATGGTTAAAAAATATGGTAAGAAAGCAGCAACAAGTTCTAAAAATGTGTGGATTGGATTGGGTTTCAAAGAAAATAATACATCAGATATATTGTTAGAAGACGGTGATGAATAAGAAGATGATTAGATTTACTAGGATTATTTAAACTTTAACAAATTTTAATGCTATCAGGAATCCAAAAATTATAATTAATAGCACAAATAGTATGATAAATATTAATAAAGTTTTGTCTATTTTATTATTTTTATTTATTTTATTCTTAATAACATTAAGATCATGATTAATTAAATCTGTATATTCAGTTCTTTTCTTTATTTCGGCTAATTGATTATTATATTTTTTTGATAAATCTTTGATTATAACGCCATTCTTAAGATTGTAGTTATCATATAACATAATTAAATCTATAGAACGCTTGATTTTTTCTAAATTATTAAATATATTTTGCATATCTACATCTTTACTATTTCCCGTATTTTTAATAACTTTATTTCTAATATTTTTGAAAAAATTAGGATTTGTAATCTGTTTGTTTGTAGCATCAGTTGGAAACGAATAAATTAAAAAACTATTTAAATCATCTATATCATATTGAAAATTAATATTTGACTGTGCAGTAGGTTTTTGATATGATTGTGAAGCACCCATTAAAATAGTGTATTATTTTATTTTAATATTTTTATTAAGTATATGTGTATAAATAATACTCCTATTAAGTATATGTGTATGAATAATACTCCTATTAATTACATAACAAGTATATTAGATTGGTTTAATAATGATTTCTTATATTTATTTGAAGATGAATGTAATCTTAAAGATGAATGTAATCTTAAAGATGAATGTAATCTTAAAGATGAATGTAATCTTAAAGATGAATGTAATCTTAAAGATTTAGAAATATATGAAGACTATAATTGGGATTTAATTTAAAACTTACGAATATTACTTATTCATTTCCTAAAAAGAAACTTTTTCATAAAAGTTTAACAACATTTAGTTAAGCATTTCCCAAAACAACCAGGAGTTTTAAATTTTAATTCTTTATTATCTATTTTTATAAATGTATCTATAAGTACTGGTACAAGTCTTTTTAGAATAGGATCAAATACAGCATCATCGCCAGGACCATCAGTTTTATCTATAATAATATTAAGAAGACTTATAATTAAGGCTTTTTGTTGATCGCCTGAAAGTTTTTTGTATTTTTGAACGTATCCTATAAGTTTTGGCAATAAATCAACTATTTTTTCTGCTGTAATATCTTTAAATGTTATAGCTAAAGCTTCAATAAAATCAACTGTATCTTGATCTTTTAAAATTTCTTGAATATTTGAAAATTTTGAAACTTTAGACATTTTATATAATTAAAATATATTTTTTTTTTATAATAAAATATTATTATGAAACAAAATTTTCCGAGTCTACAACGATTTCATATTGAAACAATTATGTATTTAATAGTAATTATAGTGGCATTAGTATTATTATATTTGTTTATGAATAATAAAATTAATTTATTTGAAGGATTTCAAACAACCGTTGCTACACCAACAGCAAACTGTAATGAATATTCTAATGTTAGTGGTTGTGAAATTATGGGTGATCAAATGGCACAGTTTACTTTAATATATTATCACGATGAAGAATGTCCGTATTCTCAAGCATTTAAAACAAAAGTATGGGATAAAATTTTTAAATATCAAGACGCATCAGGTAATGGCTCTACAGAAACGGATCCAGACACTTGTGATGACAACAACGGCCAAAAATTGTCGTGTAAGTTTCCAAATAAAGTTCCTGGTGGTGGTCCAGGGCCAACAACAGCAGCACAGACATCAAAATCAACGTCATCTCCAGGATCAACCGAAACATATATAGAGTATTATGATAGAGGTTATTATCACATACACCCATTTTTTGAAAGATGGTTTAAAGATATTTTTATTATTAGTAAAAATGATAATGAATATGAAGTAGAATTTATAAAAAAAAAAAGCACACTCGATAGTTTGTTTAGTAGATTTAAAATGGGATGGGGTAAGAAAGAATCGATTGATGCTAAGCCGCAACAACCAGAGCTGTTAACTTTAAATACAAATAAAATAAACCAGACCAACCCGTATATTAAAGATATGATAACAAAATATGTAACTAATATTATACATGAAAAATTAGATGTTAAACATACACCTGCAATAATAATAGAAGATACAGAACGAGAAAATTCAGACAATGCATATAAATGTAAGAATCATGGTAAATCATTAGAAGATTATAAATATTTTAACTACAAACTATCCGATTCATACCCATCCGATACTAGCGAGTTTTTAACAGGTAGTAATTATAATTTAATATTATTAGGTAAAGATCATAATAAACAAGAAGCGACACCCCTTGAAGACATATTTTATAATAATATTATTAAATTTGTTGATGATAGATATCAAATATTCGATGATTTAGGATGTCATGCTGTAGCCCCAGTCAAACCCGAGCTTTATATATATGTTTATTATGGTGATAATTGTAGAAGTGCTCATGACTGTTTAAGATATTTTATAGGTGAATATAACTTAGTACAAAATACAATTTCTAATGAATTAGATAAAATAAATTCTGATCCAAGCGATGTAAAGTTTACAATTTTATTTATAAAAGTTAAAACATCTGAACAATGCAAAGGGTCTGATGATCTTATAATGTGTATGGATAAATTATTGGATAATCCTATACATTCTAATGAGATTGTTGATAACCCACAAATTAAATATCACAAACATTCTTCTATAGCGAACCCATCTAATTCCGATACTATAATTGATCATGATGTTAATTATGAGTTTATACAAAATTACGATAAACATAACTTAAAACTTCCGTATATTATAAAAATTTTTAAATATAAAGATATTAAAAAAATTAAATCATATAAATGGGATACACGATCAAAATTTAATGAGGCTCTTACTATCTTTATTGGATCCTTAAGTGCATCATTAATTATTTTCAAAACAGACCATGATAAATATAGTGAACAAATAGGCACTCTAAGTGCTGGCACAACAGGTGCTGGCACTACAGGTGCTGGCACTACAGGTGCTAGCACTACACGTCCGGGTGGCACTACAGGTCCGGATGGCACTACAGGTCCGGGTGGCTCTACACGTCCGGGTGGCACTACAGGTCCGGGTGGCACTACAGGTCCGGGTGGCACTAATGGTGGAGGAGACACTACAGGTCCGGGTGGGACTACAGGTGGAGGTGACACTAATGGTGGAGGAGGCACTAATGGTGGAGGAGGCACTAATGGTTTAACTGAATTCATAGAGTATATAAATAAAAAAGATCAACATTCCGGATCTCAATTGTTTAATATAAAATACATGTTAAATGGGGTACAAAATGATGTAGATGTAAATATACAGATTATACATACGAATACTTTAATCCAAATACTAGTATTTGACAATATTTCGTTTTATATTACCAAAAGTAACAAAGACCTTTATTGGGATGGTAACTCCAAATTGCGTGACTGTAATGAAACATATACTTTATATATTAATAATAATAATAATAAATTATATATAGAAGAATTAAAAGGAACAAAAAATAAATATGAAGTTTCTCTATTATGAGACCTTTTCAATCTTCTATTAAACCATTTTCAAAGAACACATTAATAAAAATACGATATCTTACTGAAGGGATAAAACTATATCTAAAGCGTAATACTACTAACATACAATTTTTCTTGAATTTTATTTTTTATATAACTAATTGTTTCTTTAGGTATATCTAATTTTTCTAATATATTATCATCAGCTAGTAAGATATCGTTCAAAGATGTGAAATTCAAGAAAATTATTTTATTTATTATAACAGTATCTATATTTATTTCAGTTAAATAATCATTTATTTCATTATAATTTTTATCTTCATAACTATATTTTGTATTAATATTAAAATTATAGAGTTGTTCTAATTTACTGTAAATATCATTAATATTATTCTTAATTTCATCGCTAATATTATTTATATCATAGTTTGTGTTAATATTATTTACAATATTATTATTTTGTGATTTAAGATAATCGAGTGTAGTATTAATTTTCTTAATTTCTTTAGAAATATTCAATAAATTCATCGCCATTATATTAAACTAACTTTTTTTTATAAAAAGAAACTTTTACCAAAAGTTTTAACAAAATACTTTTTCTAAAAAAGTATAGCAAAAATAAGGTTTGGGTTTGATCTAAACTTTTTCTAAAAAGCGTAATAGTTTTTTGCTCAAGCTTTTTCTTAAAAAGTTTTTTTAAAATTGATTTTCATTTTGTGAGCAAAGGTTTTAATAACACTTCAGTTATGAATTCTACAGACTATATTAGGAATATGAGTGATATTGTGCCAGGTGCTACTATTGTACATATCGCGGTTGAAAATCGTGATTTAGATACAATCAAGAATGCATCTAATGATTTACTAATTAGATGTGATAGAGATGGTGAAACACCATTACATTATGCATCGGTCAATGATGATTTAGAAATTTGTAAATTACTTTTATCTAAAAATCCGGCGTTATTAAATATAAAATGTATAGAAGGAAAGACAGCTTTAGATTGGGCTAAAGAATATAATGCAGAATATAATAGTCATACAGACATAATAAACTTTTTAGAAACTTTTTAGGAAAAAGTTTAGATCAAAAATAAACTTTTTAGAAACCTTTTTTAACAAAAATAAACTTTTTAGAAAAAAGTTTAGATCAAAAACAACAATAGATTTCCTAAAAAGCTTAAAATGTTTTGCGCAAGCTTTTTGAAAAGCTTTTTTTTGCCCAAGCTTTTTTCTAAAAAGATTAGTTTAGCGTGTGCCGCCTGCCGCATGAGTATCAGCTTTGTAGTTTCGCGGAATACAATAGTAGCCACACCATTCATCATAAGAGATACCACCTTTTTCTTTTTTTTTATTATAATCCATATCGGATAGATGTGGAGCATAAATTGCTTTGCCTGAAGCATCTTTATTTTCTACTTTAAGAGTTCCTTGTTTGTGGCTGTATCGACCATTTTTATCTTGACGATAAAAGTGATAGGTTTTGCCTTTTTGGATCGTCATACCACCTTTATAATAATCTTTAGGACAAGGTTTATTGAAATCAGTTTCATAAATATTAGATTTTTTGGTTTTAGGATTATAACTATCAATTAAGATTTTCTTTTTCATGTGTTTACATGTGTAATGTCTATTTCGTTTAAATCCTTTAGTTCCGTGTTCGTATGCATAATTACCAGGTTGTGGTTTAAGATCACTACATTCATTTAAAGCCCTTTTATTACTTTTACATTTATGATTATTGTGTCCTTGTTCTTTACAAATATCTAAACATTTACTTTTTACTTCAGGTATTTTGTCGTCAAGAAAGTAGGCATAACAATTGTGCGATTTTTCAATAAGTGGTTCACTCCAGTGCTCCGGATTATATTCAGGCTCTGTACCAGTCATAAACTTAGAGAAAACACGCTTACATTTATTGTAATTTCTACAATAAGAATTATTATTTCGTTTTCGACATCCTTTAATATCTTTGGATGGATATTTATTTGAATCAAAACAATTACAGTTATTTTCTCTACGCACTAATATTTTATTACACACATTAACCAAATTATCAGTTATTTTATTAAGCTTTAAATTTAGAATTCTACTTTTTTTCCGAATCATTACTATTAGCAAACATAAAAAACTTTTTCATAAAAGTTTTTTTTTGTCTAAACTTTTTTCTAAAAAGTTTTTAGAATTTAGACTCGAACATTTCAAGTGAATTCATGTAATCAACGGATGGATAGAACGCGCTGTTATGTTTTGTTCTAATACTTTTAATTGTATTTGCTATATTTATTTTTCCATATTTAATAATGTACGCTGCAATAATAGTTGCTGATTTTTGATTACCAGATTCGCATACCACTAATACAGAATGGTCATTCATAAGTTTATTATGGATAAATTGAGTAGTTTCATTTAAATATTCATACATCTTAATAATTTCATATTTTTCCAAATTATTTTTTATATCCATTTTATATTGACTATGTTTTCCTAAAAAATGTAAATCTTTAGAACAGTTAACAATAAAATTTATATTGAGTTTTTCTTTCACTTTTAATACTTCGCTATTACCAATCCATAAATTAGGCAATATTTCTATAAATATCATTCTATAAATTAAATCTTTAAATAATAATATAAAATTGAACTTAAAAATAAATTTAAAAATATAACAACCATTAATATATATTTTTATCATGAATATTGAAGATTTATTGGATGGGTTAACCGCTAATAAACATATTAAAGAAAAATCTTTAGAAATAGATAAAAAATCTTTAGAAACGTGTGAAAAATGTGATATATGTAATAGTACTGAAATAATCCTAAATAATGGACAAATGATATGTAAGGAATGTGGTAATATTAATTATGATATTATAGATACTAATCCTGAATGGCGTTATTATGGTAATGATGATAGTAAATTTTCAGATCCTACACGCGTTGGATTACCGACAAATGATTTATTACCACAATCATCATTAGGTTCAACTATAAGTTTTAGATATGGTGAAAGTTATGAAATGAAAAAAATCAGGAATTATCATTTGTGGAATGCTATGCCATATAAAGAAAGAAGCCTTTATAATGTTTTTGATAGTATTCAAATACGTGCAATAAATAATGGTATTCCATTATGTATTATAGAAGAGGCTAAAAATTTGTACAAACAAATATCAGATGTTAGGATACACCGAGGATCAAATAGAAATGGTATTATAGCATCGTGTATTTATAAGGCATGTAGACTTCAAGGTTGTCCAAGAAGTGCTAAAGAGATTGCAGATATGTTTAAATTAAATATTAGTCATATGACTAAGGGATGTAAAAAGTTTGATGAAATTATAAATATGAATGTATGTAAAAATTCAAATATGTCAAATAATATTACTAAATCATCAGATTTCGTTCAACGTTTTTGTTCAAAACTTAATATTGGAACTAATATTTGTCAAATTTGTAGTCATGTATGTGAAAAAGCAGAAGAATTTAATTTGGTTTCTAAATGTATTCCACCATCTATTGCAGCTGGTAGTATATTTTTAGTATGTAGTCTTTTAAAAATTAATATTACAAAAAAAGAAATATCACAAACATGTCAAATATCGGAAGTAACTATAAGTAAATGTTATAAGAATTTATACACTTATCATCAACACGTGATACCTACAAATATTTTAAGTAAATTATACCCCAATAAACATTTATAAAAAGTTTAAGATAAAAAGAAACTTTTTAAAAGTTTCTTTTTAATAAAAAATGTTTTGAATCGTTTAATCTAAATTTTTTTTATAAATTTATATTTTATTATGGATACTATATTAATTGGTATAGCAGTTTTGCTTGTTGTAATAGTCGCATTTGTATATTTAAAATTATCAAAACAAATGAATAGTGAAATAAGTAAATTAAATAAAAAAATAGAATCATTAGAAACTACAAATACAGAACAAACAAAATCAAATCCTTTATCTACATCTAAAAATAATGTAGTTGATACACAACAACCTATTATTTTTTCAAATAATACGGACACCTCATCAAAATATAATAATATAAAGGAGCAATATGATACGTATGTTCAAAATAATAATTTTGATAATATTTATGAAGAAGAATTAAGTGAAAATATTAGAAATGAAATAGATCAATTTACAAATAATGAATTAAGTGAAGAAATACCTACAGGTGAAACTGAAACAGGAGACTCATTAGAAGTAAATATTAATTATAATGATGTCGAACACTTGGTAGAACCCGATGAAGATGTAAACGCCGATGAAGAGGTAAACGCCGATGAAGAGGTAAACGCCGATGAAGAGGTAAACGCCGATGAAGAGGTAAACACCGATGAAGAGGTAAACACCGATGAAGAGGTAAACGCCGATGTCGTGGTAAACGCCGATGTCGTGGCAGAACATGATGACGTTGTAAACGCCGATGAAGAGGTAAACGCCGATGTCGTGGCAGAACATGATGTCGTGGCAGAACAGGATGTCGTGGCAGAACAGGATGTCGTGGCAGAACAGGATGTCGTGGCAGAACAGGATGTCGTGGCAGAACAGGATGTCGTTGTAAACGCAGATGCAAATTATAAGGATTATACTATTGAAGAAATAAATAATTTAACAGTTAAAGAATTGCAGGATATTGCACGAAAAAATAAATTAAAAGTTAGGGGTAAAAAAGATGAATTAATTGAACGAATTAAAACACTTTATAATTTAAATATTATAATGAATTAATATTAAAAAAAATATATGTTAATTTATATAATGAGTGATAAAATGGAACCTTATAGAATGAACGATGGTAGATGTTTTACAGACTACAGACAGTCACATGAAGTCGATAAACAAGTTAAAAAAATGATGTGTAAATATAATAGTCAATGTTGTAAAAATAATTACAACTACAAGATTTGTCTTGTAAATAGTTGTGATACAGTAAAAAGTTATTTAGAAAATGATAATTTTAAAAATAATTATTCATTACTTTAATTTTATTTTATATTGTAATAATATAATGAGTTGTTATAAATCTTCAAATAATAAATTTTTTAATTCTGCTGCCCGAATGTCTGACGGTCGCAATTTTACAGATTACCGTCCTAATCATGAACTAAATAAACATTTTATAGATAATAATGGTATTGTAAATATGCATAATTACAGAATGTTTTTAAGCAGACATACTGATGAAATAATAAAAAGAAATAAAGAATATATATTTTCTAAAAATGGGTTATTTAATTGTAAAAAACCATATCAAGTTGGAACTATGTTACCTGAAAAAACCCGTATAGTATGCGACGCTCATAAATGTAATAGAGTAGTAGTTAATCCTAATGGATTTGGTGAAGGGCGTGAATATGTTACTAATCCTCCTAATAAAATTTTAGATCCTCTTATGAAAGCAGATATTGATATAAATAATGTTTGTTCTAATAGTCTTAATAGTTTACATTATTATCCTATAAAAAAAGACTTACATGATAAAAATGAATTAAGACCAGCTATTCCAGGTGGAGGTAATATGTTAAGTGGTGGAGATGCTAATGTTATGAATGAAAATATTAATTAAATATAAATTCATTCTGTATATAATCCGGTACTAATTCTTCAATATTTTCAGGAATTAAAAATAAATCGCACCAGTTTAAAGTTAATTTATAATTTAATGAAATTGGACTATTTTTTGTCCAACGCTCTTTATTTAATAAGACTATCAATTTATTTATTCTATTAACTATACCCGATTTATATTTGGGTTTGACATGTTTTAGGGCCCATTCAAATCTTAAGGCATCTATCTTAGATTTAAATCCATTTACAAAACATCCATATTGCCATAGTGAATCTTTATTATACATAGATGTATATTTGGCTCCACCTTTTATTTCTCCGTTATGTTGCCGAAGTCTTCTTTTAATATTATTTGTAATACCTACATAAGAGTAATTATTGTTAAAAATGATATAACAAACATACATTATATAGTATTATGATTTTATTTTCTTAGTATATTTTCTGTAATGTTTTTTTTTATAAGGGTATTTATAAATAGTTCTTTTTTTCTTAATTTTATCTAATCTAGGAGAATAAGGAATAATAATAGGTCTATCTGGTAATGGTTGAATAGTTGTTTTAAATCCTTTTTTAGGATGGTCTATTTTGTAATATGTTTTTTTTAATAAGCTTTCTTTATCTTGATATCTATTAATTAAGTTTTTCCATCGTTTAGCAGGAGTCCAACCATCACATTTTACAATATATCTCCTAAATTTACCTTTTTTAGATTTATTACGTTTTTCAGCAATTAATAAATTGCTTAATAAACAACCGTAATTTTGTGGATTATTTTCGGTAAGTTGAACAACTTCGGGTAAAGCTACAGCCCTATAATATAAATATTTTAATCTATCCACAGTTGCATATTTGACACCCTTATATTTAATGTAAGGCATGCATGTTTCAATAATGGTAAATGTAATTAATTTATTATATTCTTTTGATCCATTTTTTTTACTAAAAATAGTTATGCTATCTACATCAATTTCTTTCCAAAACATCTTTTTCTTTTCAATCTTGAAATTAAAATTTCTATATTTATTTTTTAGAAAGTCAAATAATTCTAAATCATAATTTGGATATCCTTCATAATTGTATATAGATAAATTGTAAGGGTCACTATATACTTCATAATCAGCTATGTCTAAACTACCTACACCTTTTACATTTTTAACAAAAAAATTATAGGCAGATGCCCCGTAATTTATTAATTCTTTTTTATTAACAAACTTACCTATACTATTTAATATTGATTTATAATCTTTATTTACCATTTGATGATATTCATCTGGTTTGCATTTTTTAATTTTATAGGGATAATGTTTATTAAATAAATCTAAACGAGTTGACACTTTTTCTAAACGTCCTGGATTATCTAATGGTTCAGTTAATTCTCTGTACATACTTATACGCATCCAATTTGCCTCACACACAAACATTTTATTTTTATGAAAACTTTCATCGTTATCATAATTATAGACCTTTGTATAAATTTTTGGTTCTTTTTTAAAACTTGAATTTATATCATATGATGGTATATGATTAAAGATACTTATACATTTTTTATCTTTACTTAACCCGCATGTATTACAGTCATTATCTATAATATTTTTATTAGGGCATCCAGATTGTGTTAAATCTAAAATATCTTGATAATCAACACCTACTTTGTAGGTTTGATGATGCTCATCATTTAATATACTTCCCCTAGCTTCTACATATTGATATCCACTTTTAACTAATATATCACATAATTCTTTAGCATGTTCCCATGCATTCGGAGAAAAAACATCATAATCTGGAAATTCGTTTGGACCATAAATAGGTGATTTCTTTTTTTTTAAAAGTTCGTTTAATGCTAATCCTCCATATATTTTTAAACCTTTTTCTTTAATGAACTCACGAACTATAGCTATTGGTCTACCATTCCATGATTTTCCTGATGTTTTTTTTTCGGTTTCTTCCCAATTCCAAGCTTCATTCCACTCTTTCATTACACGTTCTTCTTTAACCTTTTCAAATTTTTTTGCTATTTTTTGTAATTCTTTTTTTTTTGACATTTATATATATATAAAATATTTTATTAAAAATAAAATAAATATTATATATAATGATACAATTATATTTATTAATATTAATTATAATATTTGTAGTTATTTTAGTTACAATTAAAGAAAAATTTCAAAATTCTAAAGATGAATTAAAATGTGGCGCACATCAACAAGTCCAACAATGGGTAACCGATAATAACAGTGGATCTTATTTATATGGATGTAATGCTTTATATAGTGATAAAAAAGATTCGTCATCGCAAGTTGGTATTACATTATTTTGGAATAAAAGGATAATGGGTAAAACTGTGTTAATAGTGAATACAGAAGATAAAGATGATACATTTATAACACAAATTGACCCTGACCCTATAACACCTAAAGAGGGTGAAGATGAAAATACTGATCAAAATTATTATACTCATGAATTAAAAGACAATATTATTGAAGGTAAAACTTATTTTATAACTGTAAATTATATCGAAAACGGAGTTATACATGTATCAAATACATTAAAAATAACTGCTATAAGCCCCGTACCTCATTCTAAAAGTTCAGGATATAATTTACAAAAACAAAACTTAATGAATTTATTAAAAGATAAAACTTTTGATATTTATATATAATAAAATCTTAGGTATTATTAATGTACTATATTACTAATTTTTATAAATTACTTATTATTATATTACTAATAATAATTCTTCTTAAATTAATTAATAATATGCGTGAAAATTTTAAAGATAACGAAATTCCGCCAATTTTATTTAATATTAAAAAATTTAATAATACCAGTATTGAACTAACATGGAATAATAATGATACTAATTTTAATAATAAAGTACAAAAATATATTATTGTAAAATATGTTAACAATAATGGTCCCTATTTAACTGTGGTAAATAATAAATCTAATAGACATATAATTGATAATATACAGAACAGTATTTTATATAAAATTGGTATAGTTTCAATTGATGATGATAATAATGTAAGTAATATTAAAGATAATATTAAACAATTCACATTTTCGGTTTTCAATGATACACCTGAAGTAAAATATATTAACAGTTTTAAAAATAATTTTTATTGTGATCCAAAAGGACAACATAAAAGTTTAGGAAAATGTCCAGAAACAAATAATAATACTGATATTATAGCTACATCCAAATTAAGTAAAGAAGGTGATGATTTGCATTATTTTAACGATGAAGAACATTATAATTTAATGGATGATTTAACAAAAACATCTGAAGATCATATTAACTTCGAATTAAAAATATAGATATATAGTAATGTATTGCGATTTACTAATTTTATTTTTAGTCTTTATAATATGCATATTGTTTATAGTAAAAATCTCACCAAAAATTATTTATCATACAAATGAACAATTTAAAATATTATAAATTAATATATGAACTTTATATTTATGATTATACTTATCCTAATAATATTACTATTTTTTAATATTTATTTAAAACAAATAAATAGCAGTTTTTATACGAGCATTATATTATTTGTATTAATTGTAAATGAACTGTATTTTTCAAAAATAGAGAAGTTTGATGCTAATACAGCTCAGCAACTTATACCAACACAGCCATCATATAGACTTGATTATGATTTTAAACAACATATGAACAAACAAATGTGCTTGTTTGATCAACAAAAAAATATAATAACGAACAATTTACCAATAATTTCTAAGTGTCATAAAATATTTAATAGAAAATCATGTGATGAATATAGAGAATGTGAATATGATACAGAATTTAATAGATGTAATGAAAAAAGTAATTGTAATAATATAGATACTAAGCCATTAAAATGTCGTTTTATGGATAATAAAGACACATGTAATACTTTAGCACAAAAAATGCATAAATGTGAAATTTATAAAAATACAGATATATGTAATGGAACATATGGATGCAATTGGAATAATAATAAATGCGAGTATAAATCTAAAACATGTGATGCATTAACTGATACTGAATGTTCAACATCTGATAATTGTAAATGGGAATATTATAATGATATTTATAATGCTGAAAAGAATACAAATATGCAACAATGTCACTCATTAGATTTACTTAAATACTCAGGATGGATAAATAAAGAGATAACTGGAATAAATGAAACAGATATAAATGAAAAACTTAATAAGTATTTAGTGGACAATCCAGATGTTAAGTATTATGGTATACAAAAAACTGTTATGGGTGAATATAACTTAGTATTTTTAAAATGTAATTCTTTGTCCACCATTTCTCCTTCAAAAATACAACAAGATAAATGTTTAAATGAAAATAAATATTTAGGAAATAATGATAATGTTATGATTTATAAACGACAGGGACAATGTAAAACAAAAATAAAATGTAAGTGGAATGATAATGATCCAGTCATTGAAAGAAAATGTAATACTAATTCGGATGAACAAAATTGTTTAGATGAGCCAGATTGTTATTATGAATATAATAGCAATAAATGTTTACCTAAAGGAGTATGTGAAGATAAAATTGTGACAACACAAACTAGTCAAGGTAACGGAGACATTAGTAATGGACAGAACACCAACGGAATCTGCTATATTAATCGTCCAACATAATAAAGATAATGAACTAACTGTGCAGTAGTAAATTATATATAAATTAATAATAATAATTTAATAAATATATTTGATTATATATATTTGATTATATATATGGATAATAAACTATTATTAATATTTATATTATTGTTTTTATCATTTTTACTATTATTTTATTATTTAAAACTTAAAACAAATGTAATAATGTTATTGAGTATAATTATTGTATTGTGTATAAATAAACTTATAGTTCAAAAAGAATATTTTACAGAAGATGATATTTATTACCGTTTAATTACACATATGTTAGAATTTACAAAGAAAAAACAAGACAATCATGTAGCATCTATTCTTTTTGAAGGTTCAAAATCAAATTCACCATCAACCTCCCAATCAGGTTCTACAAAAAATAATATATGGGAAGAAGTATTGACTGACATGAGAGGTAACCGAGCTGACCCAAATGAAAACTCACTACCTCATGAAATAACGTTTCCATTTATTAAATCAATACCACCAAATACAACGAATGCAATAATACCTACAACAATTGTATAAATAAATTATATTAGGTTAATAAATTTAAATATAATTTATTATTATAGTATGTATATCATTTTTACAATAACAATAATATTATTAATACTATTATTTTATTTTTTTGAGTTAGAAGTAAATATAAATATAATAAGTTGTGTAATAATAATTTTATTACTCAATAGTTTATTTTATAAAAAAACATATGAAAAATTTAATAATATAAATAAATTACAAGATGAGTATTTGAGATCGTTTTATGATATTAGAGACGAATATAAAAATAGAACTAACTTACAATATGAAGAATATAAAATGATTCCAATATATTCATCTAAATTTAATTCTGAAATATTTGACTCAAGTTATAATAATGTACCTATGGAGTGTAAAGGTATTCATTTTAATGGAGAATATTTATCAGGTTCTGAATTTATATCATTATTAGATAAATTAAATAATAAAATATAATATTTATATTATATAATGAATAATAAAGTTTTATGTTGTTTAATATGTGTTGTTGTTATTATAATTTTAGTTATTATGATTGTTACACATAAAAAAGAAAATTTTAATGTGTTAGGGTCTGCAGGTTCATCTTATTCAAATGAATATAGTTATAAACCACCAGAAAATATAAATTCTATTGTATCTAAAATAGATGGAACAATATTAAATGTAAATGTAGTTAATGCTAATGCTAATGATAAAATAATTAAAATTTTAACGGATGATAATGGTACGGCATTATGTATGGTTAATACTAATAATTTATCAAAATGTGATGATGAAGATACTAATGAATGGAAGTTAAAATTTATTAACGATGCAAATGATATGAATACGCTTTTAAAAAATACTAGCAGAGGACAAAGTTCAACCATGGTTAATTATCCGTTTTACATGGTATTAACATCAAATGATACGTTGGCATTACAATATAATAATGGACGGTTTAGCGTTTCTCCGGTTGGAAATTATGATAGTCAAAAATGGGATGTTAGTAATTATAAAATACCTCAAATACAATTATTTGTAAATGATATTTATGATAGCCCATTAGATAAAATGCCTTATTCTCAAGATTCAGATCCTAATAATAGAGTAAAAATAAATCTTAATGTAAATGATGAAAGATTAAAAGAATTATTAAATATTAAGTCGGATAATACTTCAAGCGATTCAAATAATACGTGTGATAGATATATTCCTAAAGATGCTGTAAAAAATTTATGTTCTGGTTGTAAGGTTTAATTCTTAATTCTTCTAATATATAATCTTATAAATGCTGCTATTATAATACATACAAGAAGTACTAAGAAATATATTTTAATATATAAAAAACGTTTCCATGAATTTAAATCTATATATAGAGGTAACTCTGCACCATTTATTTTTTCTTTTTCTATTCCTTTTATATATTTATTAAATAATAACACATTATTTATTCCTAACATTAATGAAAATAGAAAAATTAATAATGAAATATCTTTTACTCCATGTTGTGATACACCTAATTTGAATGAACTTGAAAATCCATACATTGCAATAGCAATTGATACAGTTAAAAATACATTACGCGAACTTGAATAAAAACCATTAACAACAGCTTGTGGATTATTTGCGTATTTCATATAATAAATAAAAAGATATTAATTATAATGAGTATAATTAAATAATAATGAGTATAATTAAATAATAATTTATTATACTCATTATAAAGATTTATTAATAAATAAATGTAAATATGTGGAATAAAGTTTCTAATAGTTTATTGTTTTATAGTGAAGATTTTTACAATAATGATTTATATAAAAATCGTAATTTTATAAAACAAATTTATTTTTATTATAAAAATAAAGGCTTTAAAAATATTTTATTAACGCAAATAATAAATATATTAATAAGTATATTTCTTTTTGTACTTATACTATTTTTATTTAATTGTGTAGAGTATAAAAAATTATTGGCAATCACTGAGTATAATAAATTAAGCAAGTTTATTGATTGGACAAAACTATTTAAATTTAATACATTTTTCGTATGCTTATTTATCAGTTTTATTCTTTTTATCATAATAAAAATAATAAATTTAATAGAATTATTTTTAAACTATTCGAAGATTAAAACATATTTTAACACAAATTTGAAAATAACCGATGAAAAACTTGATTATATTATCTGGAGCGATGTCATAAATAAACTTGAAAATTATAATAATGAAAAAGTTGATATTTATAAAATAAATAGTATTATTTTATTTTATGAAAATTATCTTAATGCTATATTTGATAGTCAAATAATAAAATTGTATCATTTATCAAATCTTATGGAGTGGAATATTAATTATTGTATTTTATTCAAAATGTTTGCAGAAGACGAAGACGGAGATGGAGAAGACAAAAAGAAAATAATTTATTTAAGATTAAGAGTTGTTGCTATAATAAATTTTATATTTATGCCATTTATTTTAGTATTTATGCTATTTTATAATATTTTTAATTATGGTGAAGAATTTTATAATAAACCTACTTTGTTAACAACACGCATGATTACACGTAAGGCACTATGGAAATATAGATATTATAATGAATTACCACATGATTTTGAAGAGCGCATGAATAAAATAGATAAAAATGCTAAAAAATATATATCACAGTTTAAAAATGATTATATAATTTCAATCTCAAAATTAATTGTATTTGTATGTAGTTCATTTTTTATATTATTGATACTATTAACACTTATAAATGATAAAATATTAATATATGTCACGTTGTTTAATAATAAATCCATATTATGGTTTATAAGTATTTTAGCTTCTCTAATTGCTATATTTAAAAGAAGTCATACACATTTTGAAGAACCAAAACTATATATGAAAGAAATTTCTAAAATAATATACTTAAAAAAAGATTTTGTAGAAAAATCAAACAGCAACGAAATTAAACAATTATTTATTAAAGATTACCAATATAAAATAATAATTATTGTAAAAGATATTATTTACACTATATTAACACCTTTTAGGTTATGGTTATTAGCAAATAATATAGATAATATAATAAATTTTATTAATTCTAATATAAGTGACAATGAATTTAATAGTTGTAGAATAGCAGAATTTGATGCAGAATTATTTGCTAGTTTAAATGATAATTCGAATATTTCTAAAAAAAGTAAATCTTTAGACTATTTTAATACTTTGTATCCTGATTGGTATATTTATATGGTTAATAAACTAAATGGAATGACAAATGAAATACGGGTCAATGTTATTTAAAAAACTTTTTCATAAAACTTTTTTAAAGTTTATTTCTGTATCTATAGTATGAATATACTACGTTTAGTTGATGAAACAAACCAAAAATTTATATATAAAAATAAGATTTCAAAAAAAGTAGTAAAAGATCAAAAAACTCTTCGCCGTATTAAATCATTAAAAATACCGCCTGCATATACTAATGTTTTAATTTCTAACAATCCAACAAGTAAAATTCAAAGTATAGGCCTTGATACTAAAAAAAGAAAACAATACACTTATAATCCAGATCATATAGAAATACAATCTAAACTTAAGTTTGAAGATTTAATACTATTTGGTAAAAAAATAAAACGTATTCGAAAAGATATTTATGCCAATATAGTTAAATGTCATTGTAATCCTCGATTATTATATGAAAAAGATTGTGTAATAAGTATTGTGTTATATTTAATAGATTTTTGTAATTTTAGGGTAGGAAACGCTAAATATAAAAAATTATACAATTCATTTGGGGTTACTACATTGAATAGTAGTCATTTTAAATTTAACAAAAACCATACAACTATAGAATTTATAGGTAAAAAAGGTGTATTAAATAAAAATAAGGTAACTAATTCGAATATATGTTTTCTTTTAAAAAAGCTTTGTAATAATAAAGATGAATATGTGTTTTATTATTTAGATGCTAAGAATAACAAATATAGAATTACAGAAAAGCATATTAATGATTTTTTGAAAAAATACAATGATGCATTAACAGTGAAAATGTTTAGAACATGGAATGCTAATTACATGCTATTAAAAGAATTGTTAAATTTAGAATTGCCCGACACCCCTGAAAAAGCAAAAAAAAATATAAGGATAGGAATTAAAAAGGCGGCAAATCAAATGCATCATAGCAGCTCTGTTTCTAAAAAAAGTTATATGAATAGTGAGATTGTAGAACTATACTCAAAGAATCCCATTAAATTTAAACGATTAATAGAATTTTTCCGTAAAACGAATGGAAACTTACCAACTATTAATAGACTATTAAACCTTGTATTGACACATATATAATACAGGATTAAATAATCTATTAATAGTTGGTTAATCACAAATGTTTAAGCATTTTTGTATAAAGACTATTATTAAACGATGAATGGTCTTTATAAATCCTATCTGTAATGTGTTCGAATTTATTTTTATCTTTTTCATTCGTTATTTTATTTAAAAGGTAGTTTTTAAGAACTAGACTATTAATAATATACTCATGTTCTAATGTACACATCATTTGAAACACATGATTATAATTTGTTATGTATTTAATTTTTGTATCTATAGTTTCTATATTATTATATATAGTGTAAATATGTGTATTTAGTGGGGAGCTACCAATGAGATAGTCATAAATATATTTTTGTTTCAATTCTTCTAATTCAGTGAAATTAAATATTTTATAAAGAATCACTAAAAGTATAAAGTCTTTAGCTTTAGTGTGGGAACTAAATGATAGGATTATATTCCATAGTTCTATTGGTAGTCTTTTAATAAGATTAGTTGATTCTAATAAACTTTGAGGGTCATTCATAGTTGGTTACTAAATTAATCTAATAATTATAAATATTCAATTTTGTAATATTGAATTATAATTTTATAAGGTAACCAAGATAACAATGACTAATAAACTAGTTGTAAAATTACAAAATGTAGTTATACATAGAACTAACGTATATCCACAGCTTTAACTAGAACAAAAATCTTATTCACAACAATAAATACAAACTCTTTTTAAGTTGTTAAAGGATAGTTTACCTAATTTAATAATTATGTAAAGCATCCTGTTTGACATTATCTAAATAAAGTTTATGGAACTAATACCTAACGCCAATAAATTAGATTATTTTGATATATGTAATAGAATTCTATTAGTTAATAATTCAAACTAATTAAAGAAATCACTATATATAATTATAAATATGTTTGTTGAATTGATGCTATTATTTAAATTTTTTATTTTACTATATGGTACATACATGGTATATAAACTAAAATATACTTCTAATAAAGTTAATAAAATTATTGACATTAATAATGGTTGTAAATTCAATCATATAAATAATAATTATAAAGAATCTTTTAGAGATATAACTAGAGATAGGTATAGTAAACGGAAGCTTCCTAATGATATTGATGTAATAGTTATTGGGAGTGGTATTGGTGGACTTAGTTGTGCTGCATATTTATCTAAAGCTGGTAAAAAAGTTTTAGTTTTAGAACAGCATTATATTGCTGGCGGATGTTGTCATGTGTTCGATGAAAAAGGCGTTGAACACGAAACAGGAATACACTATGTAGGAAATGTAGAAAAACGGAAAGAAATATTAGATTTGATTTGTGACAAACCTATAGAATGGTGTAAAATGGGTAAGAAAACTGACGGAGTGTATGATGAAATCAGTATTGAAGGAGAAACCTATTTATTTAGAGCAGGAGAAGAGAATTTCATTAATGATTTGTCAAAACGTTTTGAAGGAGAAGAAGAAGCTATAAGAAAATATATTAATTTAGTTAAAAAAGTTGCTAAAAAGGATTTATTCTTTAATCTAAAGGTACTACAATCAAAATGGTTAAGTTTTTTAGGACATTATTATTTAAAATATATTGATACTGACTATTATAAATATACTAATACATCTGCTTATGATGTTATTAAAACATTTACTAATAATGAAACATTGATTGCTGTTTTAACAGGACAATTTGGCGATTATGGACCAACGCCTAAAAAGGCAAATTTTTTTATTCATGCAAGTATTGTTAACCATTATTTAGACGGTGGATACTTTCCTAAAGGTGGACCCTCCTCTATAACAAAAAATATAATTTCAACAATTGAAGTAAACCGTGGGCGTGTATTAGTAAATGCTAAAGTAGACACATTTTTAGTTGATAATAGTGATAAAGTTGTAGGTGTTCACCTTGTTAATGGTGATAAAATATATGCTAAACAGGTTGTTAGTGCAGTAGGGTTAAACAATACATTTAACAGGCTTATTCCTGATGAGCTAATGGAAAATGATAGTGTAAATAAATTTAAGAAAATAGTTGAGAAAATTGGTAGTTCCACAGGGTTTATTTATTGTTTTGTTAACCTCGAAGGTACAGCTGAAGAATTAGATCTTCGCGATTCTAATATTTGGGTATATCCAAATAAAGATTACGATAAAATGATAGAAACTTTTGAAGCAGATATTAAGAATAATCCGATGCCTATGTTTATAGCAAGTTCTTCAGCTAAAGATAGCAGTTGGAACGAAAGATATCCAAATAAAAGTAGCATGATATTACTAACATTAGCAAAAAAAGAATGGTTTGAACAATGGGAAAATGAAAAGTGTACGAAACGAAACTTAGATTATAAGGAACTTAAAGAGCACATGGCACAACGTCTTATAAATGAGGGTCTATACAAATTTTATCCAAAAACAAAAGGCAAGATAAGTCATTATGAAGTAGGAACACCATTAACAAACCAGTTTTATTTAGGATGTTTAGATGGTGAAGGTTATGGACTTGATACTACTAATTATAGATATAGTGTTGCTCATGAATTGCGTCCTGAAACACCTATTAAAAACTTATATTTAACAGGTCAAGATATTTGCACTCTTGGATTTACAGGGGCATTAATGGGCGGAATTCTAACGGCACATTCTATTCTAGGTTATGGTTCATTAATGGATTTACTAAGTGGTAGAAATCTTATTACCGATTTGATTAAATTAGAAAAGAAAAATGATTAAAGATATCTAATTAAATCTTACAACGGTGTAAATATTCAGTTAAATTGATTAAATGAAAAGTGTATTATTGTAAAATATGTATATGTTATATAATTGATCATCATTTTAAAAAAATGAAATGTTGGTATTGTTTTGTACATTATTTTTAGTTTATCACCAAATGGTACTACTATTCTTTCTCCAAACACTGCATAATCGGCTTTTTCAATATAAAGCAATATTTCTGAATAAAGATTTTTAGATGTTTGGATTGCTATTCTATGTTCTGGATGTAATTCATTAATTCCAAATTGGGCGTTATTATAAATCTCTTTATTTAAATCAAACTGACAATTCATAAAATCTTTAAATTTAGCATCAATTATTTTAGTTTTATTATAGTCATCAAAATTAATATCATAACAATCTAAAAAATATTTTGGAATATAAATACGTGATGGTATCATAATCAAATCTTCTTTTATATCTCGTATAAAATTAGTAAGTTGAAATGCTATACCCAAATCACGAGAATATCTCTTTAAAATTGTAAACTTATCGTCATCGTAATAATCGCATTTATGAGACATTATATAGAGCATTATTTCACCTACTACAGCAGCCGAACCATCCATATAGTCTTCTAATTCTGTAAATGTTTTATAATTATGTTTTTCTAAATCCATTTTCATAGAATTAAAAAAGCGTTCAAACAGAGTTCGTGGTAATCCAATTATAATAATGGTATGGAAGACTGCCCTCATAATAGGATGATATTTTTCCCATTCTTTAGAATTTATCGGTATTTGATTTACATAATAAAGGTCATACAATGTAAAAAATTCATAACAAAATGCTGTTAAATTTTCTTTTTTTTTAGTTAACTCTGTACTATTATCTACAATATCGTCGGCGGTTCTTACTAAACCATAAAATGCACATATATGTTTAAATTTTTCAAAATTAAATAACATAGCACCTAAATAATACGATTTTGAGTGTTTTAAAAATAATTTTTGACATAGTTTATATGAATTATATAATTCAATATTAATCATATAAATATTAACTTAAAACATGCTTTAAGTTAAAATAGAATGAATGAACTATTAATAAGTTTTATAGTTTGTCATGGCTATTTTGACATATTTTATTTTAAAGATAAAATTAAATCTTCCTTTTACTATATTTTAATAGGTGTTCTACACTATTTTCTTTGGAAACTATATCCAACATTAGTTTTATTTAGTATTATAATAAATACATACATCCATTTTAATAATGATAGCATCTATCTATTTGGAAAATATGTACATTATGCAATACCATTATTTATTGGTACTATGACTGGGAAACAAAATATGGAGGTTTGGAAAAATAGTTTAACTATAATAGGATTGAATAATTGTCAACGGAATAATTTAATAAAAATATTAAATGTGGTGAACTGGGTGTATTTATTAATAAACACTAATAATGTATATAATTTTATTTTAATGAGTTATATAATTTTAATAGCGTGTATTCTTGGACCATATAATACTATATTACTTTACATGCTTGTACATGCTTCATTAAATTTATATATTACTACTAAAAATTATTTTAATCACCCTATTAATTATAAAATAAACTATAATAGTACTAATATTTATTACTTGATATCGATAGCATTCAGTTTCAACGTAATCATCTATTATAGTAATATATTACATTGGTTTTCATTACAAACCTTAATCGATATAGCTGTATGTGTTTTAATCCCTCATTTATATTTACACAACTTCGGTTTATTAAATGATATAGATAATCTATAAAAGTAATATTCACAAATATAAAATTGAATACTTATAATTAATATTCAATAATAAATAAGTATAAAGAAAAACACTATTAATATGTCGTTATGTCTCATTATTAAATATTGCCCCCTTTACTATGATACTGAATTTATAAATCAAACATTCGAAAAATTATCATTAGGAGATATTGCATCAATTGAAACTGAAATGGTTACTTTAAAAGAAAGAGTAGCTAAAGGAAATAAATTGTATGATGTTAAAAAAACATACACTAAGAATGTGTATATTACTTATAGTAAAATGAATGATGATAAAGCTATTATTAAAAAAATGTTTGAACAATTTTCAAAAGATTCGTATTTAGTAGTGCATTATTCAGATGATGCTTTTTGGAAAGTGTACAAATCAGATTCAGTTAAAACTTTTACACCTATAATAACGTTTCCTATTAAAATTTAATAAATTTTTCTATTTTATTATTTTTGTTAGATGTATAATACGATATTATAAAACGTGCTCTCTAAAGTATTAATAAATTATAGTTTTAAATTTTATTTACACTTATTACAACATTTTCTTGGTTAGTATATTCATAATATGATCTTTACAATATACTCTGTTGTCCTTACTCTAAATAGAAATATTCAACTTTTTATGTTTGTAATTCCTTTTTAGAAATATTTTTCTAATAATCTTATCGGTTATTTAGAAGTAGCAACTCGCACTCTTTTTTCTGCGCTTCAATTATAATTTTGTTGCGTTTATCAAAGAGTTCTTGGAACCGTTTAAATAGATTGTAGTTTTTGTCTGTGGTTTCGCATATAGATTCATAGTGGGTATCCATTATAAAATATTTGCCATCCATTAAGTCGTTAAGCGTTTCATTTTTATCTTTGTAGACCCATTTGTCACCACTAAAGACTTTCATTTTATTATCTTTTTTATTTGGGAGCAAAATATTTTTGTTTTCGGGTTTATCGTTATTAAAATGTACTGCTTCTATCATTTTGGGAATCATACCGTGTGGCAAAGATAATAAATTGGTTTTGAAAAAATCTGTTATGTGACTCAAATCTTCACTACCATAGTTATTAAGCTTTATATTTTGCTGGTTCATTTGATTCGTTTGTGAGCTTTTAATATTATTAATAGTTGTATTTCCAGTCTTATCTATTAATTTATGTATTGTTTTTTGTAATTCTTTTTTATCTTTTTCTAATGTATTAATTTTACTTTTAATATTAGAATTATTTTTCTTACATCTATGTAGCTCATGACGGCGTTTATTAGCAAATGTATTAAACGTTTCAAAGCAAAACTCGCAATAAAATTTATCTTCATCTGTAGCTTCATCTGTAGAATCGCTGTGGCTCTTTTGTGGCTCTTTTTTGGCTCTTTTTGGCTCTTTTTGGCTCTTTTTTGGCTCTTTTTGGCTCTTTACCATAGATATAACATTATTTTCAATATTGTCTAAATGTTTCTTTGTTTTAAGGTGTCTTTTATAATTAGATTTTAAATTAGTAGAAAAAATACAACATTCACACGAATATAAAACCATAATATATATAATTATAATATATTTTTAATTTCTTAAATATTATTTTTATTCTTTTTTATTCTTTTTTATTCTTTTTTATTCTTTTTTATTCTTTTTTATTCTTTTTTATTCTTTTTTTATTCTTTTTTATTCTTTTTTGTATTTTTTAGACCATATTTCTTATGCTAAATTTATTCTTTTTTTAATTTAATTTATTCTTTTTTAGTATATTTAATTTGTTATATTTATGGTATTAAACATATTATTTAGTTATTAAAAACCTTATAATTTATAGAAAACATGAAAGACCCAATATTATTTTTTTTGAGGGGGGGGGAGCTCACAAAAAAATACTTTAAAAAAAAAAATAAAATAAAAATATAGAATAATATATTAGATACTTTACCGATAATACTATAACTCTCTAATTTATATTATATTTTACTATTAATATATAATCAATTACACTATTTTATATAGTTAATAAGGCTTCGAATATATGTTGTGTTATCGCGGATGTAAATATACCACCAAAATAAAACTACATGAATCAACCTATACACTTAATGTATAGATTCAACATGGAGTTTTATTTCTTTAATAGCTTTGTTCCACGTTCAATTGAACACCACCTTTATCGTATTGTGTTAAATATTTTCTACCTATATCTGTTCTAAATCGCAAATTTCCAGTTATACCTTGTATGTCTTGATATACTTTAGAATAACATTGTAATAAATCGTTATCTGTTACAAAATAAAATAAACTACGAGAAGACCTCGTATATAGATGTGCGTCTTTTTTTTCTACATCTCCAAATATGATATTTTTGGTATTTAATTTAGGATCTATATAAATATCGTATTTTTCCAATGATGGTTGCGGATACGTTTTTGGAACCATATAAATACCGAGTGATGCTTTTTGTGAAAAAGTTAATTGAGATGTTAGATTTCCACATACTATTTCTTCACATATATCTAAAAAATTATTTTCCAATAGATTTAATGCAATAATACCTTCTGGATCCCCAAATCGCGAATTAAACTCTATAATTTTTAAACCATTTGCCGTTTTAATATAACTACCGTATAATATACCTCTGTACCCAATAAAATAACCTTGTTTTTTTCCACTATTATTTAATTCATTTATAACTTTACTATTAATTGTTTGAGCTTCTAATAATTCTGTATCATTTAAAAATGGAAGACTATTATTTTTAAATATTAAACATCCCATGCTTCCTGTATTTGGACCTAAATCATCATCATTAAGACGTTTGTAATCTTGTATAGGTGGAAAATGTCTAATGCCTCCATGTCCATCAGTAATACTCATTAATGTAAATTCTTCACCTTCTAATTTTTCTTCAATAAGTATTGGATAATGTGACAATACAGATTTAACTTCGTCCAAAGTATTAAAATCTATGCCTTGAACGAATACACCTTTACCACCACATAACCCATCATTTTTTATTACAATTTCTTTATTAGATATAACAAACTCATTAAGTTTATTGTTTGTATTTGTTACTATATCATTCACTACAATATAATTTGGCGAATACTGTGATAGATTTATAGAGTCAATAAAATTACGAGCAAATATTTTGCTGGTTTCAATTTGAGCGTAGTATTGCATGGGACCTATACATGGTATTCCTTTTGATTCTAAATAATTAGAAACACCTTCTTTTAATGGAGTTTCGGGTCCAATAAATACAAAATCTATTTTTCCAATAATCAATAATAATATTTTGATTGTTTTAGAATTAATATCACTAATATACAAGAATGAATGTTTATCAATGTATGGATTTCTATGAGAACCTATACAACTTATTTTAATTTTTTCAGGACCTTTTTTCAAGGTCTTTATAATCATACATTCTCTAGCTCCACTACCTATAATTAAGATATGTTTCATGTATTTTTTAAATTATAGTATGAATAAATCTTTAATATTGTATTATAATAATGAATACAATATTAAAGTGTATTTTAATCATTTTTATTGTTATAATAGCATTATTATATATTTGTTTAAATGTTAACGGATTTAGCGAAACTTTAAAGAAACACGAAGCATTAGATCTGTTAAGACCATATTCAATTCCATTTATAACAATAAATAAACGATTAAATTCCGCAGAATTACAACAATTAGAATATCCTATTATTTTTAAACCATCGAATTATACAGGACAAGGATACGGCGTTAATTTAATTAAAGATATTAGAGAAGCAACAAACTATTTAGATAAAGCTATTTATCCAATTATTATTCAACAGTATTTTGAAGGAAATGAAGTAACTATTAATTACCAAAGGAATCCGATTACACAAAATATAGATATTTTTGTTGTAGAAAGATACAAAACTAATAAAAATCAATTATGGAATATAAATAGTGATACAATGAATAAAATATATAGACCTGAATGGACAACCCCACAACTTAAAAATAAAATTATAGAAATAACAAGAGTGCTACCAGATGTTACAATTTGCCGATACGATTTAATGTATTCTGATTTAAATGATTTTTTAAATGGAAACGATATAAATATTATAGAAGTCAATTTTTTTGAAGGTGCTGATAATAGACAAAATTATAATTTTCCTAAATATAAAATAGCTTGTATATATATTCGTTGGTTATTTATGCGGATATGGTACAGTTTATTAAAAATAATAACTTTACAAGGATTAACATTAGATGAATTTACATATAATTTAGTTAAATATAGTTCTAATGCTGCATCTGACCCTGGTCGCAACTCATATATGTTTAAAAAATCTGTATTGAATAAGTAATTTTAATACATTATATTTGTTATTTAATAGTATAACCGTATAACATAGTCTGTGATTATTTTGTTGTCAAAAATGTTTATGATTGGTGATTAGAATAATTAATATTTTTATTGGATTAAATAAATTTGATTTTAATTTAAAAATAAAATATATATTAAAAATATGATGAAACATATAGTTAAAATGCCTAAATATGTTATACGATTTTTCACAATAAAGAATGATATGTCAAATTTAGGAAGATGGAATTTAAATCATAACAGCGAAATAAAAGCAAATCTGGCAAATATGGATTGTTGTGGCGATTCTTTATGTGGTAATCCACATACATTTAGTAATAGTATAAATGAATCATTAAAGAAACAGAAAAATACTCTATAGAAGAATTGAAGATATTTAAGTTAAATAAATAGTATATTTTCAGATTCACATTCTATAGATTTATAAATAGTATTATTTTTTTTTCCATATCCTTCTATTATCACCTTTTTACTATCATAATAAATGCTTCCATTTATAATTATTTCTAAATAAGTATTTTTTGAAACACCTATAAATATTACCATTTTACGGGTTGTACCATAGTTTAATGTACGTGTAGATGCAATTAAACCCTTAAATATAATCTTTTCTCCACTATTGAAGCTATAGCATCCTTTGAAAAATGAATCATCATTCATATTCCAGTAGCCATAATTTTTTAATTGTTCAAGTGGATTAGAACATTTATTTATATTATTATGTTTATATTTAGTGTAAATAGATTTTTGTTTTAATTTAATAGACGGTTCTACGCCTACACATTTGGCCTCATAATAATGAACCCAATTTCTATAACAACTTACAACATTTTTTAATGTAGATTCCCAAAATTTCTTTGGCTTATTTGCCTTTTCATACGCAAGTTGCCATACAAGTTGCGCATACGACATTGCATGAGCCTTACAAAACCCATATTTACGCACATTTTTCATAACATGTTTTAAATCAGGTTTCTTTTTTCTTATAAAATCATCTATAAATGCAACAGTATTGTAATCACCTTTACAATACGCTCTACGCAATTTATCGGCATACTCTTCATTACAATTAAGCAACTCGGCTATTATAAATATAACATCATCGTCATATATTAAACTATCTTTACTATATGTACCCAATTCAAATTCTTTTTTGGCATCCTTAGCAGCAGGTCTTATAATAGATAAACATATTGCTAAATCACATATTGATTTCGGCTTAATTAATAACATAGCTTTACGCATAAGCGGTGTTTCAGCTAATGTTAAACCAATATTATTTCCACTACTTAATAATTCAATTGTTTTTGGATCTCCAATATGTGCATTGAAATCTATTGATTTAAAGGAATTTATATAATATAGTTGTGATAAACCACGAGATGATAATATATCTATTTTAAAATTCTTATTTTCAGCTATATCTACTTTATTTAAATTTATTTGTGGTAAGATTGATTCATTATTTTGATTCAACAAATACATCTCTGGTATCCCTTTTGGATAATACACAATTCCTCCACAATGCAAAGAATATCCTTTGAATTTACCTTCTAATTCCTTTTGTGTTTTATAAATAGAATTTTTTAAATTATAGTCATAACTGTTTATCTCTTTATTTATATCATATTTTGATATAAATTTGTGTATACCGTTTTTTCGCAGTGATTCTCGCAATGCAGACTTTTCATGATAATAAATATGGTTGCTTATACGAGCTACTTTATTTCCCCATTTTTGAAACAACTTTAAAAAGACTTCATCTCTTAAATAATGTGGAAAATCAAAATCAATATCGGGGAGATTATCACGATAATCATTTAAAAACCGAGCAAAACTAATTTTATATTTAACTGGATCTATATGACTTATACCTAAAAGATAGCATATCAAACTTGATCCACATGAACCCCGTGTAACATGTGGAATATCTTTCGTCATTTCCAAAATCTCAATAGCTCTTATTATATTTCCAAATAATTTCTTTTTTATTATGAGTTTTATTTCTTTATCTAATCTTTTTAAATAATTAGGATATTGTGGTATTTCCCTTTTAAAATAACTTATTATTTCATCCTTAGAATAATCCGTTTTTAATAATTGTTTTTCTAATAATTTAGAGTCCATTACATTCACTTTTATCATTTTCAAATAATTAATAAAATACACATTTGTATCATTAGAATTATTTTTTGTAGTGAATTTTATATTACTATATTTCCATGGAAATATATCTTTTAACCTTAGATAATGATGTATTCTATTACAAAGAGAAATAGTGCTTTTTGCTTTAATATCAATTATAAGACCATACTTTTTCTTATTTAGTTTATCCTTTCTCAAGACACGACCCATACATTGTATAAATACACGATTGCTTCTTTTTTCAACCATATCCATAAAAATACATCCATCTAAATTAGGAATATCACTACCTTCTCTATGTTTCACTGCGCAAAATAATATACCATTTTCTTTTAGATTATAAAATGTTTTATAATCAGCAAAGAGTAACGATTCAGTATTTATTCCATTATAATCAACACAAATTTTAAAATTCCTAAAATGTGTGCTCCATAAGTTGGCTATTTCTATACATTCTTCTATAATACCACACCAAACTATAATTTTTTTATAATTTAATTTATTTACTTCATATTTTATCATAGATACAAGATCAATTGTTGTTGGATCATTTTCACTTTTTATCCAAACAATCTTAGGAGGAACAATTACTTTGTCTAAAAAGGCATCATACATTGAATATTTAGTTAATATATGATCTAAAGGATACTTATACTCAGGTGTTGCTGAAAAACCAATAACTTTTGATTTTTTATATTCATCTATCCATTTGTAAAAATCTGTAGTGGTTTTATTTTCTATAGAATGACATTCATCATGTATAATTAAGTCTATACTTTTTTTAATATATTTATATTTTTCTTTAGATGTTAAAAAACACCTATTAATGATACATAAATATGGTTTTCCCCAAAATGAAGATGCATTTAATGCTTCATACCAAATATTACTTTTACTATTCACAAAATCACACACATTGTAATTTTTTAATACTGAACTGAATCCACGTTCTTTCAATATTTCTTTTGAAAATTGTTGCTCTAAAATATCTTTCCTTTCACATATCCACAACACATTATTTGTTGGATATCTTTTATTATATTCATCTAATAAAGTCATTGCAATCCATGATTTACCACTCCCTGTTGCATGATAATGTATTCCAGATTTAAAATCATTATCTATACTTGTTTTGATGGCATCTTTCTGATTTTGCCTTAACATTTACTTAAAATATAAAAATAATGTATATATTCAATTTTATTTAAACAGTTGTACATTATATATTGTATCATGAACAAGGTGGCCCTAATTACTGGTGCAACACGTGGTATTGGCCGTGATATTGCATTAAATTTAGCAAAGAATGGATACAATATTGTTGTAGCTGGTAAAACAATTCATAATAATCCAAATCTTCCAGGAACAATTTATAGTGTATCAAATGAAATTAAAGAGTTGGGTATGCAAGCTTTACCAGTTAAAGTAGATTTGCGGAATTATAGTGATATAAAACACATGATTAAAATGACTGAGAATAATTTTGGACGTTTAGATGTTGTTATTAATAATGCCGGTGCATTGTTTTGGAAAAATATAGAAGAGACAGAACTTAAAAATTATGATCTTATTAATAATATTAATAGTAGAGGTGCGTTTTTTGTATCTAAATTATCAATTCCATTACTTAAAAAATCAGGTGGCGGACATATAATTAATCAATCACCGCCATTGCCATCAAATATTATCGAGTTTAAATCATCTGTTAAAGGTAAAACTGCATATATGATTAGTAAATGGGGAATGACTATTGGGGCAATTGGATTAAGCGAAGAATGTCGTAAATTTAATATAGGTGTCAATACATTATGGCCAAAAACAGCCGTAGAAAGCTATGCAGTTAAAAATAATAATCTTGGAAATGAAAAAATATGGAGAAAAACGGATATAATAGTAGATACAATTAATGAAATTATAAATGAAGACCCTTCTAATTTTACAGGCAATCAATTAATAGATGAAGATTATTTAAGACTAAAGGGATACACTGATTTTGATAAATATCAGTGTATACCAGGTTATGAACCACCTAAATTAACTGACATTCAACACTTATTTAAATCGTCATTATGATATTCCCCAACACTTACTATTTCATCATATAAAGTATTGTATTCGGGCGAATTAAATTCAAGTTCATTTAATTTTTCCAATTTTTCTAATGATTTATCTATATAAATATTAGATTTAATTGTTTCCATAATTTCTTTGTTATTTTTAACTTCAATTATTAATTCCCGATTATCCTTATAGTTTATACTCGTTATTTTTCGTCTATTATGTTTTAAAATCATCCGTATTGCTAAATTCGGATAATTATCAATTACTCGGTTAAATAATAAAGAATTTTCATATAACAATCGTTTTAAACAATAATCAGTTAATTTACTACTTGTTTTGTAATGTTCTTGATACCATACTAGAGATTGACCTAAATATAGGTTTGATAATAGTGATGCCATATCAGCTGATAAGCTTTGATTTTTCTTTAACTCAGCACCAAGTAGTGCAACAAAATTGGATATATTAGCAAAATCGTTTATTTGTTGTGTAAGATTGTCTTTTTCAAAGAACCTGTAGCTTTTAAAATACAATTTTAAAGAATGTTTTACAATTTTATTAAAATGAGTTTTAAAGTCTATTATATTATCATCAACAATACTTTTATAAATATCGTAAATATGTGGATGACTTTTATTTAATCCTTGTCCAAATATAATTAGGTTTTTGGTCAATGTATTACTGCCTTCAACTGTTATTCCAACTGGAATACTTTTATAAAAATCATATGTAAAATTATTTTCTCCTAAACATATTGCACTTCCAGCATGTATATCAACTCCTTCATTTATAACCACACGAGCTCTTTCGGTTGTTTGCTCTTTCATAATAGCTGAAATAACTGCCGGCTTACAATTATCATCTAATATATTATTTGTCATTGCTATACTTGTATGTATCAACCATGTATTGTACATCATGTTTGAAAATTTATTAGATACACCTTCCATTTTAACTAAAGGCATGTTAAATTGTTTCCGATGATTAATATAATTGTATATGGAATTTGTAGTTTGTTTGGCCGATGCATTTGCTGTAGCTGGTAAGCAAATACCTCTACCAGCAGCTAAACATTCCATAAGCATTTTCCAACCATTTCCCATATTTTCTTCACCGCCTATAATTTGATCAAAATAAATTTTTAATTTATCACCTTTAATAGTGCCATTCGGAAAACCTATATCAAGAGGATTATGATGGGTTTCTAATTTCAAACCTTTATGGTGTTTTTCTAATAAAAATACGGTTACACCAGTGTTCCCATATTTACTAGAATCACTAACACAATTGTTATTATAAGTTTCACAATTATCTCTATTATTTTTCAATAAATTATTGGGATCTTCTATATTTAATGCTAAACCAATTAAATTTGACACTGGTGCTAATGTAATATATCTTTTATCTATAGTTGTTTCAATATATAACATGCCATTATCATCTTTTGTTACTATTCCATTGTCAATTTGACCAAGTGCATCGGATCCATTGTTCGGTCCAGTTAGACCGAAGCATGGAATAAAATTTCCATTTGCCAATTTAGGTAAATATTTGTTTTTTTGTTCTTCTGTTCCATAATTAATTAGTAGTTCAGATGGTCCAAGAGAATTTGGTACCATTACACTTACACCAAGTGAAACATTTTTTGAAGATATTTTAGTTAATTTGTCTGATAATTCACGAACACTTAACTTAATACCACCATATTTTTCAGGAATTAAGAATGAAAAAAAATTATTTTTACCCAAATATCTAAATATTTCATTTGTTTTAGACGATGGATACACCTTTTCATTAGAGTATTTATCCAGCAATATATGAACTCTTTTTGAATCGAATTTTTCTTTATAATCTGGTAATTTTTTTGGATTTTCAAGCTTTCCTTCAAATATTTTTCGGTCAATACTAACATTACCCGTTCTAAGTGCAATAAGTTCAGTTGATGATATTCGTGGTATAATTTGTTTTACTCTTTTAAACAAAAAATTATACATATTATATTAAATTTTATAGTATTTAAATAGTTTTAATTTAAAAACTAATTTTATATTAGTATTTATAATGGACGCTTTAAAATTAAAAGTTGATGAATTTATAGAGAAGCATAATAATTTAGAAGATAAAATTGATGATATAATTGCAAAATATAATAATTTAGATTCTAAATTTAATATATTTTACAATTGTGAAAATACTTTAGAAGATATAAATAATAACATTAATTGTAATTGCGATATTTACACTCCATTTATAGTTAATGGACCATGTAGATTTTGCTATAAAGTCAATAGTCAATAATAAAATTTTTATAAAATATACAACAAAATTGAAACTTAAAAATGTATACTTCTTATTATTAATATGGATGATTTTACTTATTTAGATGAACTTGTTTTGTATGAACATGGGAAATATGATATTAGTAAATATAAAGAATGGATTACGGAATGGGGTAAATGGTTAGATGAATAAATATAATAATGTATTAAAATTAATAATGTATTAAAATTAATAAAATTGATAAAGTTGATTTTTTATTTAAAATTAATATAGACATATTATTTATGGATAAAGTACTGAATGATATTGAAAATGTGGTTGGAAAACCTAAATCATTTCATAGAAAATTAAAGAATGGTGAATTTACTATATATTGGGGAACAAAAATATATGATTATTTAGATATTAAAATCGTATTTGTTCTTAATAAAATAATTGATTTTATTAAATTAGGTCATACTATAATTATACTTGTAGCAGATATTCATACTATATTAGATACTAAAAATAACTATGTTGAAAAAAATGCTGAATTATTTATAGAAAATTTATTTATACAGCTAAAATCATATAATTTGACAGAAGAACAATTTAGCAAAATAAAAATAATAAAAGGATCGCAATTTCAATTATCTTCAAAATATATACTGGACATGATTAAATTGATTTCTATACATGGTTCAATTAAAAAATATTGCGATAATTTTGAACTTGATATTAATTCAATAGCGTTTAATGATGTGTTACATCCAATTCTTCAATGTCTTGATGAAGAACATTTAAAAGTAATAAGTGGGTGTGAAATAGATTGTCAAATTGGATATAGTGTGAATATTAAACAACATGTATTTGCTAAAAAACACATGCCAAAATTAGGATATAAATCCAGAACATATTTATTATATGATATACCGGAACATTTTATTAAAAGACCCATTTATTTTAAAACAAATAATTTCGTTTCTATTATCAACATATTAAATGATGATTTATTACTATTTATGATAAACACTTTGTTTTATACTATAGAATTAAAAAAAATATATTCCATTGAAGAAATGTGTGAAAAAAAAAAAATATTTAATAAAATGTCTAAAGAAGATAAATGTAATACTACGATTGATTTAATTAATACTCTATTCTAAAATCTATAGTATATTATATTTTTGTCGACCCCCTCCACAAATAACCCATCCAAAATATCCTACTACCATTATTGCCAATAGAAGCATTGAAATAAGCCCAATATAAGATAGAGTTCCTGTTGTTCCCATATGTTTAAGATGTGTCATATTACAATCATAGCTGACACCTGTAAGATTATAACCAGTCATGTTAGTTTTAATACAGAGTCCAAATGATGCATTTTCAAAAAGACTAATATCACTTAGAAGTTCATTACAACATTGAGGATATCCATTTATAATACTTGTATCATAGCAGAAATGATGAAGTGTGATGTTTTTGTAAGATGAAGTATTACAATTTGAAGTATTATACATTCGTGTCACAAAATCTACATTATCTGGAAGTCCAAATGCTGCATCAGCACTCAATGGCATTGTCATTGCCATAATTCCCATAATAGTTGTCATTGTTTTAGTCATTGTTTTATTCATAGTCATTGTTTGTGTATTGTAATCAATATAATAAGAAAAAACTTTAAATCAATTTTGTTATTTTTATTTTTTCTCTTTAATAACTATGTTAAGATACTATTAGTCTTATGTCATAGTCTTATTCAATGAATCCAAATATGCCTGCCGTTGTCTATCTAGCTTGTTAATCATTTCAATCCGTTTATCCCATTTTGGATATCTATTCATCTTTTTACGTTGTTTACCCGATTTTTTCCGATATTTTTCAAAATAAATGTCATTGTCCGATTTTTTAGATTTGTAAATAAGATGCTTTGGAAATTGAATTTTTTTAGTAGATACTACAGATGAAGAAGACATGATATATTTATCATCATATATGATTAATTAAAATCAATTTTGTTATTTTAATATTTTCCTTTAATAATTTTACTGTATGTTGATATAGACATTTTGATATGATGTGTTTTTTCTAAATATATTAGTGCTTCACGCTGTGTAATTTTAATCGTTTTATTTTTATTGAGTTCATTGAATTCGCTAATAATCTCTAGTTGGTCTTCAGTCAATTTTTTACCTTTAGATTTTTTAATGGTAAGAACTTCTTTTGTTAAATATTTATAATCTAATTTAATTCCGTCGCTTGTCTGAACGTATCCATTTATCTCTAATGATCCGTTGTGAACTTCATTGTGACATTTTTTACACAACGGAACCAAATTGGATTTGGTATCTTTTACAATATGCGATTCTATAATATTATTTTCATTCGCTGTACACTGAAATTTAATATGATGGACGTCTTCAGCTTTCTGTTGACATACACTACAATCATGGACAAATACCGCAGAATTATAATGTGATTTTTTTGGCTCTAATAATTGTTGTGATTGACCCAAAATTTGTTTCCTAATTTGCTCTGATAATTTTAGAAAATCTGCGTCCATATCCATCGCACGGCATACTTCTAATCCATAAATAGTTGGTCCATTTCCTTCTTCCAATTTTCGATCATATATTAATTCGCCGGTTGTTTCATTAAATATCACTTTTAGATGGAACATTTTGATGGTTTTTAACTCTGTGACTTGCGGAATTTTACACAGATCGTGTAAATGTGTTGCAAATATAAAATTAGTTTGACGTTTGTCTAAATTTACCACACTTGAACTAAAGATTGACAATGCCGATATATTTTCAGTCCCCGAACACAGTTCATCACCTAAAACAAGACTTTTGTTATTCGCACGTTTAAGAATACTCCTAAGTTCTCCCATTTCAACTGCGAATGACGATTCACCTTTAAATATATTGTCATTATTGTTTATTCGTGTAAATAAATATTCATACGGGTAATACTCGAATTCTTTAGCAGCAACAAAAAACCCAGCTTGCGCCATAATAATATTAACACCTACGGCTTTCATCAAACTACTTTTTCCGGATGCATTTGTGCCAAAAAGTAAAATGCCAGTTGTTTTATTGTCGTTATTAACACTATCAATATCATTAACATTATCATCTAATGTCTGTTCAATTCCCCCAAGGCAAATATTATTTGGAACATAATTAGTGTCTGTGTTAATACGCTCTATAATTGGATGACGTAACGCTGTTGCCTTAATGAAACTTGTTGATTCACAATTATCAGATGCACCACTTAGATCAACTATTTTTGGCCTAACATAACCGTAATTCAGTGAAGTCTTCGCAATGCTTTTAATTAAATCAATATTTGCCACGTAGCCGCATATTATTTTAAGTGTTTCTCCCCATTGGTTATCATATTCTATTAGTTTTTCCAAGAATTTTTGCCTACACATATCGTGTATTTCATTTTCACAAGCTACTAATTTGTTAGAAAGGTCTTTTAAAAACGTGTTCATTATTTTCACATTAGGCTTAGTAGCCGCTTTTGTTTCAAGAGTTTTTGTATCTATTTCAACTACTTTATTTGTGAATTTAATATCTAAAACAGGATAATTTTCTTTAGTGAGGGTTTTCTTAAGAACATTAGATCGTTTTGTTGTCAACGATATATAATAGCCATCACGGTCGTTGTTTTCTAGTCTCAAAAGTGTTTGCGTTTTCCCCGATTTTTTAGTTAGAACAGTCCCTGATTCAATGAATTTACTTAGTTTTTTAATAATTGTTTCAAACATGTAATGATAATTGTCTATTTTAGTTTGAATAACATCAATTTCAGGAACAACCCCTTTTTTAAAGAACGATGTATTTATTTTATCCAAATGGTACTTTACAATCTCATCAATATTGAAATCTGTATTGTATTTATCGATAAATGCATTGAAATCCGATATAATATTAGGAGATGGTCTCAACGAATTTAAACTATCATTTTTAATATCTAATATATTGATAATGTGTTCATAAGAAAAATCCAATGACGCAAAATCAGCCGGCTGCAACATCCCTAAACCAAGTTTACGATGTAGTCGTTCAATATCTTGTATTTTAACTAAGTTGTTTTCATAGAGTTTATACATATTAACAGTTGAATTTACGTTTCCATTAGTATCATCATTTACACTATCGTTTACATGTTTAGTTAAAGATGTGCGACCCATCATAGACTCAATATAATCGTACCGTGTATTAAGAATATCTGTGTCTAATATAGGATTTAATAGTCGCTCCCTTAAAAGCCGTTTTCCAATCGATGTGCTTGCATTATTTAAAACCGAAAATAACGAATTGTATTTACAATTCACTCCTTGTGTCGCCGAATGTTCTACCAAATTCAATTGATTAATGCAATTATTCGTTAATGTCAACTGTTTCTTTGTTTCCACGATATTTGGTTTACAAATTTTATCTACAATAGTTGCTTTGTGTTCATACGCGAAATCTAATACCTGGACGTAACTAAGTAGTCCAAATGGCTTATTTTCAAGGTCTAAATATTCAATGATGGACAACATGCCTTTTTTAGGGAAAATACGCTCTAACATCGTTTTTTGATAGTTTAATTCATAATATTCGGCTTTGACATCGGCGTCTTCTTTGAAATGGACGACTCTTCGACTTAGATCCAAATAATTACTTAAAAATTCATTAGATTTATTAAGGTTTTTCTTAATGATTATCAACTCTTTAGGGTCATATGTTTGAATAAATCTGAATATTTCATCTAATCCAAGATTGACATCATCTGGATTAGAATAGGCTTCAAATACATTATTTTTTCCTGTTGACAAATCAATGGTTGCAATCCCGACACACATTATATTTTTGCTGTAGTTTAATGCCTTTGGCGATTCAATATAAATACACATTAGATTATTTGTTTCGCCTTTGAGATTGTATTGGACGTTCGTTCCCGGACTGTAAATATTAGTGACTTTTCTTTCAACATATGGTGGTTCGCTAGTTTGTTCTATCAGTACACTGGTATAACTATTGTTTAGCAAGATTTGGATATATTTATCGATTGAATAAATATTGACACCAATCATCAATGGATTTTTACGCGATGTTTCTTTAATATTTTTATTTTTTCGTGTCATTTGGATATCTAATATATTTGATAGACGGTATAAATTGGCACTGTTTGTTTGTTCCACTGCGTTGTCAACACCGTAACATTCGTAAAAATGACCGACCTGCATTAACACAATTGTACGATCGCCATATTTTTTAGAATATGTTATTTGTTCTTTCAAATAATCGTCAATTAAGGTCATAATCTATATTTTTAGATATATCATTAGCTAGATAAATCTTTAAATAAAAATAATTTTGGTGGAAAATAGATTTTTAAATTTATAGAAATATTATACATCAGTACACTCATTTAAAGGAATTATTTTAGAATAACTGTAGCAACACAGCTCATGTTTGTCGTAGACGTTTAATTCCATGTAGTTTGTTAGGAGTCTAAAAGTGTATATTTTTTTATTGAAGCGGTATTTTGTATAGCTGAAATAGTCAACATCTAAATATATTTCTTCTCTAAAAATATCGTTTGTTTTTTTTATTGTATTAGCAAAATGATTATTTAAAAATGCTATATCATAGCTTAAATTTATACAATGTATATTTTCACACACTATGCCATGCATTTTACCATTCACATATGGTATTATTTTAGTGGTGTATTTTGTAGCGGCTTTGTAAACACCATTAGGCTTATTGTCAATAAATGATAGTGATTCCCTTAAACTGTCTGTTTCGTCCCATAATTTAATTGATTTTTCATATTTATTTTTATTAAAATAGGCTAAACATTTAAGTTTGTGACTATAATGCCATTTATACGCCCACCCATGTTTTTTCCCATTTTTTAGAGATATTTTTTCAAGTAAATTATTATTATAGTAACTTCCTAATGATTTTAGAGAACCATAGTCATAATTGTATATATATTTATTAATTTTTATATATGATAAATTATTAGTATTTAAATAGGTAACTATAAGTTGTCCATGTAATTTATTATTGATAAATGTGCCTTCTATAATCTTGTATTCATTGTCATTCAACGTCATTTTGTAAATATCTTTATTCAAATGGTGTATTTTAAATAAAATCTTTCCTTTTTTAGTGTAAATTATTTCATCATTCACTTTCACATTATATTTATATTCTGTTAGTTTTTCTAATCTTTTAGTGGCATTATTGTATTGTCTTTCAAATCCATATAGTTCCCCATTTTTCCATTCTTGGATGCATTTTATATTTCCCGAAGGATAATAATAGGTTTGATTTCCTTGTTTTTGTGAGTTTTCATACAAAACCATTGATGACAACTTAGTATTTATATACCATTTTATATGAAATCCATTTAACATAGTGTCTGTAAATATAAATAATTCTTTGACATTTTTATTATTATAATAGCGTTTTACATCACTCATTAAATAATATAATGATTTACATGATATTCTCAAGCTAGAATAAGATTCACTATCTTTTACATTTGATATAATAGTGTCTAAGACAGATATTGGTAACTCTATAAGGTTCATACTAATATTAGGCTATATTATAATTTAAATTTAAAAGGTTGCACCATACAATTTTACTAAAAATTTACCAGCATTATATGCATTATAATCTGGACTGCCCATTGTTCCAGCATATAAATGCAAATATTGATTATTTAATCCATTTATTAATGTCGTTGAAGTTGATATTTGTTGTCCTATAGATTGACTACTTGCATTTATTAATAAGTTACCATCGTAATCATTTCCATGATTCATCGCGGAACTATGATATTTTATACCTATGCTTGTAGATTGTGTCATGCCAGTAGAATCACTTGGTGTTTGTATACAGTTTAATTCTACTTTATATAATATTCCATTACTAGATGAGGTGACCTGATAAAAATTTGATGGATTTGATCCTGAACCTATTACCGACCCACCTAATGCTGCACCAAATAATCCTGTAATATCTATTTGAAACGTTGTTATAATCTCCCCACCAAATTTATTAATAAAAATATTACATAGAGAACAATCATCAAATCCATCACCTATAGCAGAATCTGTTTTGTCTATTTTTGAACTATACATTAATCCTCCTTCACTCATATCAAGTGTTAACGCTGTTATTTCTACACCACCATCATTACCCTTAAACAATATATCTTTATCTTGGACATTAGATGATATAACAAAATCACTACTAATGTTTTCTAGTGTGCAAATATCAGTTCCCATTGAACTCAATTTTAATGAACCTGCAATAGTCGTAACTGAAGATGCTCCTGCACCAATTTCTACATCAACTTCGCCAGATGCATTACCATCAATTATTAATATACCATTAGTTAATGACCCATCATGAGATGCTACTGATAATTTTAATTTACCACCTTCAGAATTATGTACAGAGTCATTTATCAAAGCAACAATCTCTGCATATTGTTGATCATTTCCGCTAGCATCGTTTCCATGGAATGATATTTGTCCACATTTATCACTATTTGTTCCATTACCTACACCACGATTATTATTGAATTTCAATTCTCCACAAGTTGTATCATCAGTTGAATTTAATATTTCAAAAACTGGTTTATTAGTTGTAGATGATTGTAATGTTAAATCTGTTCCATCAAATGTTAAGTTAGCTTCACCTTCTAATGTATCAGCAGAGTCAGAACCAGTTATAATTCTGTTATCTGCATTATTATTTATTGTAGTGCTTCCACCTCCACCTCCACCAGCAGAATCCCAAACAGCCTTTCCATCCTCCCATTTTAAAAATTCTCCTGTACTTGGCGAATCTTGTCCTATTTTTGTTATATGTCCACTACCATCAAATGTAAGTGCTGCTGTTCCTCCAGCTTCCTTTAATGAACCTCCATCATCTAATATTATATCACCTGAAATAGTTAAATTACTATTAAATGTAGCTGCACCAGTTACACCTAAAGTAGTATCAAGAGTTACTGCCTGTTCAAAAGTTGCTGCTGCACCAGCAAATCTAAGTTCATCTGTTCCATCTTCATCGTATTCAATCGTAGCATTTTGATCTGAACCAAAAAAAATCTTTTTATCATCACCAATATAAATATCACCCCATTCCAACGAAGTTGAACCAATATCAGCTCCACAAGAAGAATCAGGAACAATAGCTGTGTTTGCTGTAATAGTAGTGCCTTTAATTGTAGATGGAGTATTTCCACCAATCGTAGTGCCATCTATAGTGCCAGCATTAATATCTGTGGTTGTTAATACACTGCTTCCAATAGTAATTATACCTGTGCTATCTGCTATGCTTCCAGCAGCAGTGCCATCTTTTGCTTTTA
>Ga0115565_10000191_pt1 | contig 51418 bp, 41 predicted proteins | sample COGITO_mtgs_1105_FD_87199 | JGI IMG/M metagenome (GOLD analysis project Ga0115565, IMG submission 87199) | Pelagic marine microbial communities from North Sea - COGITO_mtgs_110530 | ecosystem: Environmental > Aquatic > Marine > Epipelagic | place: Germany:Helgoland, sampling site Kabeltonne... | reverse complement strand
TTGTTGTGGTTGAATTAGCCGGACACATCAATAAAGGATAATATCCAACTATTGAGGTGTAAAAATGACTAAACGTACTAACAAACAATATCCAAACGATTTTAAGCAAGAAGCAGTAGCACTGGTAACGCAGCAAGGTTACTCAGTTGTTGAAGCAGCCGCTTCGTTAAATGTTACCGATAAACTACTTTATAACTGGGTAGCGAAGTTTAAGCAAGAAAATGAAGAATCTGCGTTGTCGACGGATGAGCGTGCTGAACTCATTCAGCTCAGGAAAGACAAAAAACGCTTGGAAATGGAACGCGAAATATTAAAAAAGGCTTCAGCGTTTTTCGCAAAAGAAATGAAATAAAGTATTCATTCATAACAAGTTTAGGTAAGCAGTACCCAGTTGCGATGTCATGCAAAGTGATGCATGTTAGCAAATCTGCTTATTATGCTTGGCGAAAACGCCCCGCGATAATTATCAGTGCACAAACACTGAATTTGCACCGCAGGGCGAAGGCGCTTTTTGAAGCAAGTCGTGACAGTTTGGGTAGTCGCGAGCTGGGTAAGAAACTTCGTAAGGAAGGCTTTGATGTTACGCGTTATCGCATCATCAAATTGATGAGATGCTTAGGGTTAATCGTTGCTCAGCGCGTTGCTTATAAAGTCACGACTAAGCGCAAACACAGTGATACTGTGGCTGACAATTTGTTAAATATGAATTTTAATCCGCCAGGCCCAAACCAAGTGTGGGCAGGCGACGTGTCGTATTTAAAAACAGGCGAAGGCTGGCAATACCTAGCCATTGTGATGGATTTATTTGGTCGGCGTATTGTTGGCTGGCATACATCGAAGCGTATGACGACCGACTTAATTGAACAAGCCTTTTTGAAAGCGCATCGCTTGCGTCAACCTCCAAAGGGCGTAGTGTTTCACAGCGATAGAGGCTCGCAATACACGAGTAAGCGCTTTAGAAGCTTATTAAAGCGTCTACATTGCCGCTCTAGCATGGGCGATGTGGGAGCTTGTTGGGACAACGCTGTAGTTGAAAGGTTTTTTGGCAGTTTAAAACATGATTGGTTGTTCAAAGTAGCGCAACCAACACGAGAGCATATGACGCAAGATGTCGCTGCATATGTAAAATATTACAATCTGGAGCGATTGCATTCGTCGAACGGCGATCAATCACCCATTGAGTACGAGAATTCCTTTAGGAATGTGTCCGGTTGGACTTGACCAGAACATTTGCCCCCGGGGCAAACTCCAACCCCAAAAACATAAAGATGTATAAAGGAAAGGGTCGGCAGCCGTTAGATCAACAAGCCGACGGGGATGTTATTTATTCAGCGTTTATGTCACTCGGCATCTATAAACGTTGATTCACGTATCTCAACTTTTGTATCAAGAATAATATGTTTATCTCTTTCGCCCGACATTAGAAGCTCCGCTGCCACGATGCCTTTATGGACGCTTTGTTGACATACCGTTGTCAGTCGCGGTGTTGATGATTCCGAGGCGGGAATACCATCAAATCCAGTGACTACTAAATCATTCGGAACGTTGATTTTCAACTCTCGAGCTACTTTTAAAGTGGCTAATGCAATTACATCGCTCATGCATAGTACAACTTGAGGCCTCGGATATTTATTCAGTGCTTCTCTTGCGGCGATTTCTGCTTGTTGAGCACTATTGATAGGCACATGCCATATCGAATGAGCATCAATTTTGCAGTTGCTGTCAGCGGCTGCAAGCATAAATCCTTTTAAACGAGTGCGGGTAATTTCAGTATATTTTGAATCAAAGTCTTCTTGAGTCAGTCGCGAGATCCGATCAATGTCGAGCAATTTGAGACCTAGCACAGCAATTTCAAGATTCTCAGATTTCATAGCATGCTTCGCTATTTCGTATGCAGCATGCTGATTATCTATATTAATTGACGACACGCCATCAACATAAAAGTCAACGATGACAACGGGTCTCCCCGTTTTCACTATTCTATTTACGATGGGTTTATCAACGGTACCGTATTCAGTTGTTCCATAGAATATAAAGCCGTCGGGAAGCGACTCTGCCAGTCGCTGTTCTTTTGACTCTACTTGGGATGATAATAGCAGCATATGCTTGTTGTTGTCGGCCAACACCTTTGCGATCCCTTGCAAAACTTGATTGGCAACTGCATCTGACAAACTGTATTGCAAAGTGTCAGAGAGCATTACGCCGACAACATTAGAGGCTCCGCTTCTAAGCATTTGAGAAGCCAAATTGGGGGCGTGAAAACCATTCGCTTCAGCCTCTTTCAAAATACGTTCTCGCAATTTTTCGGAAAGCTGGTCGGGTCGGCTAAATGCATTTGAAATAGTGGCTGTTGATACACCTATTTTCTCAGCTAGTTGTTTTAAGTTCATCTTGCGCTTGGTGTGCATGTTGTAAGGAAACCATTTTTCAAAAAATACGCCGTTATTTTAACGGTAATGAAAAAACTGAACAACATAAACGACTCCCAAAAACGCTGTATTTATTTCTGATATATTAAAGTATCAATAATTAAATTGGTCAAGTGTTTTATTTTATATGGCTTAACTAGTTTAGTTTTTTATGCTTATTTAAAATAAGCACGTGTTTGAAGAATAAACCAGCTAGGCCCTGTGTCAAATAGATGCACGCGCAATTATTTTGATAAATGATCATCGCCAGCATAGAGCTGTCAAATAGTGACAATTGTGCCACTCAGTCAAAGGCTTAGTAAACATGTGCGTTGATCGCTTAGATTTCTCAAATGCATGGTAAATCTGCTGAATCCCTTTGCTGCCAGCTCATTCGGTTTTTTATTTGAGACGAAATTTTTATTGGTTTATGTCCCACCACGTGCACAAATATTTTTATACGTATGGTTTTTTATAATTAAGTATGAAATTAAAATGCAACTATAACTCGTTGTTACAGATAACTTAACTAGTTAAGATATTTGAAGCAATTCAATTGGGTTGGTAAATGATTACAAACGGTGCACAAAAACCTAGCATGTCTTTTTGGCAAATATGGAACATGAGTTTCGGTTTTTTAGGGATTCAATATGGATTTGGATTACAGCAAGCAAATCTCAGCCCTATATTTCGATACCACGGTGCTGATGAGGCTAGCTTACCTATTTTATGGTTGGCAGGACCTGTGACTGGCTTGTTAATACAACCACTAATAGGTGCGTTAAGTGATGGCACGTGGACGCGATTTGGCCGCAGAAAACCCTATTTCCTGGTCGGTGCGCTGGTAGGAAGTATTGCCGTCATGTTTATGCCGTATGTACCAGAATTATGGATGGCCGTTGGATTGTTTTGGATATTAGACGCCGGTATGAACACAGCCATGGAGCCTTATCGCGCACTCATTGGTGACAAGCTAAATGAGCGACAACGAGGCAAAGGGTTTGCGATCCAGTCATTTATGATTGCGTTAGGCCAAATATTAGCCGGTGTCATGCCGCTTGTCATGCTAGCTTTTGGGGTTTCAGCTGCGACCGACGGTAATCAAATCCCTGACATCGTAAAATATTCCTTTTTGATTGGCGTCATAGCCATGCTTACATCCACCCTATGGACATCGTTTACCACCAAAGAAGATCCACCAGAAGATTTGGAAGAATTTAAGCGATTGCATAAGAACAAAAGTACATTTACAGGTGCGATTAAAGAAATCTACTCAGCCGTCTTAGAAATGCCGCCAGCGGTAAAACGTTTGTGGTGGGTAAAATTCTTCTCGTGGTACGGTCTGCCTCTTATGTGGCAATACCTAGCATTGTCAATCGCAAGGCATTGTTTTAACGCACCTAACCCAGATTCTCCGGGGTTTGCAGAAGGTTCGGCGAATGTTGGTTTGGCGCTAACCGTCATGAACATTACTACGCTCGCTATGTGCTTTTTTATACCCTGGCTCGTTCGCACTTATGCGAAACAAAAGATCTACGCATTATTGCTTGCCTGCGGCGGTATAGGATTTGTGTCAATCTTGTTTACCGAAAATTTAGACATGGTGTTACTTGCGATGGTCTTGGTCGGTATTGGTTGGTCCGGCATTATTACCTTGCCTTTTATTATTACCGCAGACGCTGTTCCAAAAGAGCGCATAGGCGTCTACATGGGCTTAATCAACGCGTTTATCTGCATTCCTCAAATAGTCAGTATGCTGACAATCGGCTTATTTTACGATTCCCTATTACAAGGTGATCCACGCAATGCACTAGTGTTGTGCGGTATTTGCATGCTCATAGCATCAATATTTGCGCTTCGTCTTAACACCAATAATTCCGCCGTTAGGCAAAGGATATAATTTGTTCTGGATTTTATTCTTAAGGAAGTTATGGCTAAAGAAGTAATAAAAGATCGCGTGTGGAGTTGTTGCTATATCAAGCTGTTTTGCTGAATAACATCGCGTCTTAATCCTTGTGATTTTACTAAATTAACTTAAACGTTGAGTAAACAATGAAAACTAACATTCTAATCTTATTCGTGTTCTGTGCGATTTTTCCGCACTTCTCTGCGTCCTCACAACCACTGCGCGTTCCAGGGGTTAAAGGAGAACCTAAGCTAGAGCAATACTTGTTTCAGGAGATTGTCAAACGCAGCGATCAGTTTGACACCCTGATACATGCTTATCCAAAAGACTACGACCCCAATCCAGCTAAACTGTGGGCTGACTTAGAAATAGGCATTGTTGATATTGCATATTCAGCGACATCGATAGAACTGGAAGCTAAGTATAGCGCGGTGTTCATACCTCTCTATCGCGGCTTGATGGGGATGAGGCTGGGGATAGTGAAAACACAGAACCGCGATATTTTAAAAAGTGTGGGTGCTTTAAAAGATCTAAACCGTTTTACGGTATGCCAAGGAAAAACGTGGCCAGATACGTTTATTTTAGAAGCTAATAATATAAAGATAGCTAAAAGTTTAAAGTATCCCAATTTGTTTTTGATGCTGGAGGGCGGGCGGTGTGATTTTTTCCCAAGAGGGATGTTCGAACCTTACAAAGAAGTAAAAAGACACCCTGATTTAAATATGTTTGTGGACGAAAATATTCTACTTCGATACAAAATGCCATTCTATTTTTTTACGTCAAAAGATAACCGTGCGTTAGCAGACCACATTACAAAGATATTAATGGAAATGGTGGATGATGGAACTTACTCAAAACTATTTATGAAAGACCCAAATGTTTATGAAGCATTGCAATTGTCCAATCTTGAGCGGCGGGTGATTTTTGAGCTTAATAATCCCTTTTTGACTGCCGAATCATTGGCCGTGCCAGATAGACTGTTTTTTGACCCGTTGAATAAGGATGATTTATGAACACATTAACTAACAAAATCTTTGCGTTAGTTGTCTCCACCGCGATCGTCGTCGGGGTAATGTTTACGTTTACCCTGTACTCAATTGAAAAAGAAGAGTTAACGGTCTCTTTCGTAAATGAGAAAGCAACCACCAGTAATCAACTCTCTATTATTCTAAAAGAGCCGGTTTTTGTTTACGACAATGACGTTATTCAATCGATTATTGATTCCTTTAGTACCAACGGTATCGTCGCTAGCATAGACGTAAAAGACCACAGAGAAAAAACGCTGGCGGCCTTAGCGACCAATAGAGTTGCTAGCGAAGAGTCTATCGTCCCTATTATCTGGGAAGGCAAAAAGATTGGTGAAATTTTAGTGGCTTTCTCTAATGCATCAATTACGTCTGCTTTAACGCAAAGTTTGTACCGAACCATCCTCGCAGTATTGACGCCCCTGTTAGCCATTACTGTAATCCTATTTATTATTATTCGGATTATGGTGCTCAATCCCTTGAATCAGATTAACACTGTATTAAGTGATATTGCGAGTGGCGAGGGTGATTTGAGAGTCCGCCTTCCGGTTATGTCTAAAGATGAATTAGGGCAATTGAGTTCTCGCTTTAATACGTTTATGGATACTATCCAATTTATCGTCAGAGATGTTAACGATGCCTCGCTTGCCCTGCACAAAGCGTCGAGCAGTGTAGATAAAATTGCTGAAGATGCCAGATCCTCAAATATCCAACAACTTGCTTTGACTGAAAACTCTGTCGATAAAATGGAGCAATTAAACATTACAACGATAAAAATCGCTAGCAACACCGTCAGTACCCTAGAAAGAGCCGATATTTCGCGCAATGTGGTCAATGAAAGCAAAGATTCAATTAACATCAATATAACCAATATCAACTCTCTCGTTGAGACGCTTGATGTAACGGCAAAGGATGTAGAGAGCCTAAAAACCGCAAGTGACAATATTGGTAGCGTGCTTGATGTGATTAAAGGCATCGCCGAACAAACTAACTTGCTTGCTTTAAACGCTGCGATAGAAGCGGCAAGAGCAGGTGAGTCAGGACGTGGATTTGCTGTTGTAGCAGATGAAGTAAGGGCGCTTGCTAGCAAGACACGGGACTCTACAATAGAGATAGAGCTGTTGATTGAAGAATTACAAACACGTGCTGTTACTTCTCATTCATCCATGCAAATGAGCAAAGCCCTTGCCGACAAAACGATTACCCAAGCGAGTAATACGAAAGATGCACTTAACAAGATTAATGAAGAAATGTCTCAAATAAACCATATGGTAATGATGATTTCGGAATCTTGTGAAGAGCAAGCTGAATTTGCGAAGGTTGTTAACCAAGACATGACAAATCTTAAAATAGGGGCCGAAATATTGGACAAGCAAAGTAACGACACCAAGATGGTTACCCATCAACTTGTCGTGATTGGCGATACGTTAACGTCACAAATTCAACGATTTACCTTTTAAGAAAATGACGATAAACCCCAAGCCAAATTAAGATCTTAATATCCGCTGAATATAATCCAAATGCAGCGGCATTTTATCTAACAGGGATGCAATCTGATGACGTACGCTGTGCATATATTCATTGAGCTGTTGCTGCGGCATGCTATTGATCATCTGCATACTGTGTTGCGGACGCATTCCTTGGCCTACTAACACACTCAACCAACTGCCTTCGGTAAACACGTCATTATGATCATGATGCACATAGCCCGATTGTTGATATAGCGCGAGCTTGTGTCTCAGGCTATGGGGTATCTCCATTTGTTGGCAATCATGCCAAAAAGGCTCATTTTTGCGTTCGTTTAAATAGTAATGAAGTATCACAAAGTCACGTATCTTCTCCATCTCCGAGGCGACTTCATTGTTAAACTGCGTTGCCATGATCGCGTTTGTTTCGGCATTTGGAAACAACATTGACAGGCGCGTGATGGTGGATTGAATTAAGTGAATACTGGTTGACTCTAAAGGTTCCAAAAAGCCGCTCGACAAACCAACGGCAACGCAGTTCTTCTCCCAAAAACGTTCACGCATACCTGCTTCAAATTTCAGCATGCGAGGTTGTGCCAAGGCTTCGCTATCGATGTTTGACATTAGTAAGGACTGTGCTTGGTCATCGTCCAAATAGGCGCTGGAATATACCAATCCGTTGCCCACTCGGTGCTGCAATGGAATCCGCCATTGCCAGCCTGCAACATGTGCGCTAGCTTTGGTATAAGGGACAATGTTGTGTTCGGTGAGGGTGGTCGGCACTACTTGTGCGCGGTCACATTTGAGCCATTTGCGCCAAGAGACAAACGGGACGTTTAAGGCTTCGCCTAACAATAGAGACTTGAAACCTGTGCAGTCAATAAAAAAGTCACCCTCGATGACGCGCTGGTTATCGAGTTGCAATGACGCTATATGTCCCGTATTTGAGTTTAAACGAACCTGATTTATTTGCGCGCTGATGTGTGTGATGCCGCGCTCAATTGAGTAAGACTTTAGATAATCAGCGTACTTACCCGCATCTATATGATACGCATAACCCAAGCCGCCCAACAATGTATTAGCAGTAGGGTCGGGATGCATAAATTTCTTTTTTCTGGCGCAGCTTGATGCCAGAAAATAGTCTTCTATGTTGGCATCGGGGTGATCGAGCTGCCACCGCAGCCAATAATGGTAGAAAAGCAAACCGTGGCCTTGATCGCCTAAGCCGCTGAAACCATGTATATACTCAATGCCGCGTTGTTGCCAATCGACAAAGTTGATTCCTAGTTTGAATGTAGCATAATATTTTGAAAGTCGATGCAGCACTATCGATACTAACGCGACCGCAGTAAAAACGTCCGTCAGCGTTTACGCACATTCAGGCTTTATGAATCAGCCTAATGACCTAGCTATCACCAACAGCGGGATTATTTTTGCTAGCGATCCTAATTGGGCCGATGGTAACGGCAATATATGGCGTATCACTCCTGATCGTAACGTCGTCCTATTAGAAAGCGATATGGGAACTACCAACGGAATTGCCGTTAGCCCTGATGATAAGGTATTGTATGTAAACGAGAGCGTGCAACGGAATGTTTGGCGATATCAACTGGACAGCAATGGCAACATTAGTGATAAACAGCTGTTTATTCGCTTTGATGACCACGGTCTAGACGGCATGAGAACGGATACAAATGGCAATTTGTATATCGCGCGATATGGCAAGGGAGTGATTGCAATTGTTTCTGCGCAAGGAAAGCTGTTGCGCGAAGTTGCGCTTAAAGGCCGCTTTCCTACGAATCTTGCGTTTGGAGGGCCAAATAAAAAACGTGTATTCGTCACAATGCAGCAACGCGGTGCGATCGAGTCATTTCTAATTGAGTAACGGAGCCTATGAATTTTACCGACGCGAATATGTATTTAGTCATTTTAGTCACGATGTCTGCCGCTGTTGGGATTACGCTTTTTTTTGTGGGCAGCCTGATCACAATTGCGACCGCCTTTGGCAATAACAAAAGGGTATTTGCGATATCGTGCATTATATTTTTGCCGCTCACCGTGTTGTATTGTGCTGTCTATTGGCAACAGGCGCGGTATCCTGCGCGATATGTGTTTTCGGGGATAGCATTGCTGGCCGCAACACTGCTATTGAGTATTTATATTTTGTAAAGAGTGCCGTCGCACCAAACCGCCTTTTGCCCATTAAATATAGAGGTAAAAAGGCCGGACTGTGACAGCCCCAACTATATTGAGGGCTATCGACCAACGTTCGAGTGCCGAAAACACGGTTGTTTGAAATTTGTCCTTTTAGGGTTATAGTGATGTTAGTAAAAACGCGGTGTTATGAACACGGAGCGTTCGTCATTCTCGAATTCACGTTATATTATTAGTTAGAGGTAGGGCATGGTTCACCAAGCGTTTTTCAAATCAAAGCTGTCATTAATTATTGCAGCGGCACTCACGTTATCAGCATGTGGCGCCACTAGCCCTAGCACCTCACAGTCGCCGACCAATGAAAATGTCGGGCAAACTGCCGCCGCCGGACCTGTTGTGCAGGCCGAAGAGGGTCTATCCGCGAGACAACGTTTGGCGAAAGCAATCAAAAATCTTGAAAATGGTAACCAAGCAGTGGCGCTCGCGGAACTCGAGGCCTACATTTTGAGTGTGCCTAATAGTAATCGCGCAAGTAACTTAATGCGACAAATTAAAACACCATCGTCTGAGTATTTTCCGTCCTCTTCGTTCTCCGTCACACTGCGCTCTGGTCAAAGCTTGTCTACACTCGCAAAAAAATACCTGGGTAGTGCTTGGGAATTTTATGCGCTCGCAAAATATAATGACATCGACAATCCTAGTCGCGTAAACATTGGCAGTGAAATCAAGATACCATTGACGCAACTTGCTCGCAGTGTAAAAGCAAAAGAGGAAACGTTGAAAACCGCTGCGACTCAAGCGCAAGAGCTTGAACAAGCCACTGAGGATGTAACTGTCGCCTTAGATGCAGACGAGTTTGTTGACGACACTGATGCCGGTGCTCAGGTACCAACGCCTGCATTAGAGCCTATTATAACCAAAGCTACTATAACGGATGCGCTCGTCGCGGCTAACTCAAAAGGAGATTTTGCCGAATCAGTGGATTTGCTGGAGTCACTAAAAGGTTTTGGTCCATTGTCTGCACAATCCGCTGATTTGGCTTTAGTTGCACTAAAAGGACATGCGAGCTCAATAATGGCAAGTGATCCCGTTACCGCTGCAAACCTATATTCGGAAGCAGCTCAGTTAGATTCCGATAAAGGTAATCAACTAGCGGCATTTGAGGGATTCAAAAAAGCGATGATGGCTGATGGCAATAACACCGAAGTTAATACTAGAATGTTAGAATTACAAAAATCTATCACCGACAAATATCATAGAGAAGCCTCAACGGCGTTTAGACAGCAAGCGCTAAAAGAAGCAATACAGAAGTGGGATATCGTGTTATCTGTCGATCCAAATCACTCTAACGCGATGGCTTACCGCACTCAGGCGATAGAATTACAAGAAAGGCTGATGCTATTAAAACAAGAATAAATGTTTTATTACTCGTTATTGAGACGTTTAATTCTCTGTAAGTTTGTCTGAATTTTTTCAGCTTGTCCAAGCTGTTGGTTAGCTTTGGCGTGAGCTGGAAAAACTTCTAGAGCCTGTTTGAATAACGATATTGCCTCTGAAAGATCCTGCTTAAATGCTTTTTGTCCTTGTCTAAAATACTGTTCCGCCACATTCTCACGTATTTCGGCTATTTGTTTATTTAGTTTTTGTTGCGAGGACGCTGCAGAATAGTCTAGAGCCTGTTCAAAGAAATCAATTGCAGTGACGTACTTTTTGTTTTTAAGCTGTTCTTGCCCTAAGTTGTTTAGGGCTACAAACTTATATTTTTTAACGTTTTTATGACCGGGGCTGATTTCTTGCAATCGGTCAGCCAACTGCAACAAGCCATTGTATTTCTCACTTTCAATGAATGACTCACCTTGTTCAATTAGGTTAGCAAGTTCAATCGATTTTTGTGCTTTTGCCTGATTTTCTTCAAAATAAGCAACGATTGTTTCTGTTTTCTCAGTCGCATCTTCAACGGCATTTTCCCAGACAATGTCACGCAAAGATTCTTTAATACTTTGGTCGTTAGGCGTTAGCGCAAGCACTTGTAATAGGGTGCGTTTGCGTGCCTTGCTATTGGCGCCAGTTGCTGACGTGCTTGTATCGTTGAGTATTTGCACTAGGGATAGCTTGCGCTCGTCAATTAAGTTTTGCAGTCTCGCCATTTGATTCTGCACGACAGCCTCTTTCGGGTATAAAGTACTCAAAATTTGCCATTGTACTAACGCATCTGCTAGCTGACCTTTATCTTCTAAGCGTTGTGCGATATCGACCCTTTGATCATTTTCAAGAGTGTGAACAACAGACGTTGTCATGCAGGCGTTTAACAGCATGGTCATTGATATCGCCCAAAGAGCGCGTTTCATTTCAAATCCATTTGGGCATAAGTATCTAAGCTTCTTATAAATGTATCTAGACTATCGCCACCATAAATCATGGTCCGATTAAGCAAGAATGGAGCTGAAAACGCCGGGTTACTGCCTCTTTCTACGGTAACGGCAAGGTCATACTCATTTGCTTGTAATAGCTCAATTAGCATTGGACTAGTGTTGCCGTAAGGATATGCAAACTGATTGATCACGTGGTCGATACGTTTACTGATAATGTGTTCTGCATCGACGACTTCAAACTTAAGACGTTTGAGATAGTCGTCGTCCGACTCACCGCCAGGCCTTCTCGAAAGGCTGTCATGAGTTTTTGAATGGGACTGAATATCAATCAGTGCTTGGCGGTTAAGTTTTTTTACATCCTGCCACTTCAACGCAATACCTGCACCAACGAACTCAGGGTAAACAGACATGGTGGATGCAAATCCATATTCCTGCAATATTGGCCATGCGATGTCCATGTAACTCTTGTAGCCATCATCTATCGTAATAACAACTGACTTGTCAGGTAGTTCTTTATTTCCCCTGATAAATAAGCCAACATCAGCAAGCGTAACAACCGTGTAGCCGTTATCATGCAAATACTTCATTTGCGCCCTAAACTCCGTTTCAGGCACTTCCATCCGGGTTCGCCCTTTGTTTTCTTTTGTAAACTGGTGATAGCACAAAATAGGAATTAGTTGGTAGCCATTACTAAACACAGCCGAACGATTAATGACTTGTTTAGGAATGGCTATATACGGCGAAGCACTGAGCAGTAGGTCGGGATTGTAGCGTTCAATTACAGATGCATAGCTAGCATTGCCCAAGAACTCTTGAGCAAGCGACGCATAGCTATCACCAGCGTTTACTTGGACAATTTTAAAAGCACTGTTTTCAGCAAGTTCTCTTTGCTGATCTGACTGGTTTGCACAGCCTTGCAAGCATAATACGGCAAAGATTAAGAGGCTGACTATCTTGTAGCGAGTCATTTTTTATCTGTATCCGCAGGTGGAATGTCTTCCTTGGAAGGGCTGTCACTTTTACCTTTTTTTGCAGCGCCGTCCACCGTCTTAGTACTTTGTACTTTATCTTTAGGTCGTTCGGATGCTTTGTTTGGGAGTGTAGTTTCGACTTTTGCGGTGGGTTTACCCGAATCAGGCTTAGCAACATCAGGCTTGTCCTTGCTCTCTTTGACTGAGTGTGTATCGGCATTAGGTGCTTTAGCCGTATCTTTGACAATGCTCGATTTTTGCGTTGCTTGTTTTGGTGGCTTGACTGGCGTTTGTTTATTGTCTTTTTTGACGTCTGTTTTTTTAGGGCCGCTTGCTTTGTGATTTATTACACTGCTTGCCATAATAGTCGCATCGTCTACGTCTTGATCGTCCAAATGGCTAATGGCAGATGTCGCAAGCTTCTGTTCTGGGGTTTTTGCTGGCTTTTGGATCCCTGATTGGGCAAGCTCATCCGCCACTTCGGTGTAACGAGTTTGGATTGATGACGCCATCTTATTAAAGTTTTCAAATACTTCGCCTATTTCGTCTTGCCTGCTCAATGATATGCGGGTATCAAAATCACCGGTTTCAAATTTGTTGAGAGCGGCACTGATGGCCTTCATTGGCCTAGAAATAAGCCCACCAAATATAAACATGACCACCGCGACTGAAGAAATAGTAATGATTGCTAATATAAACATAAGCCAACCAGTCGCGCTTTTTACATCATCTACGGTCTCTTGTGAAAGCCCTAATATGATTTTGCCAACTTTAGTATTTTGGAACAGGATGGAGGTGGTCACATTAAATACATCGGTACCATCTTCCATCGTCGAACTGGTAGTAAAAACATCTTCGCTGTCGCCAACCACTTCTGCGGTTGCGTCGGCAACATAGGTTTGTCCCACTAGACTTGTATCACTCGCACCTCGGATAATGCCAGAACGATCAGTTACTACTAAATAAGCAAAAGTATCTCGGCTAGCAGCATCATTGATAAACGTTTCGAGGGTAATCCAATCTTCACTGAGCAAGGGAATAGCCGTTTCGGTAGCAATAAACTTAGCGAAGGAGGAGCCTGAGTCTACCGCTTGTTTGGTCATTGCGGATGACTGCAGGCTAAATACAACGTTCATGCTAATCAGCAATACTAATGAAACGATGGCGACCGCTGACAAGGTCCACTTAATTTTGAGTGGTATATATTTGTGCTTGCCTTGTTCTTCTTGTTGGTCTCTTAAGGTGTTTATTTCTGCGGTTAACGCAGCGGCGAGTTCTGCACCTGTTTGAAAGCGTTTGTCGGGCGATTTTTGTAATAGTTTTTGGACGATTTGGCGCATGCCAGAAGGAACATCTGGGTTGATTGTTTTGAGAGGTGCTGGCTGTTTTTGGGCAATTTGCAACATTAATGTGCCCATGTTGCTACCGTCGAATGCTTTTGTGCCGGTTAGCATCTCATAAATAATTACGCCGACTGAAAACAGGTCTGAACGGCCATCCACTTTATCTCCCAGTGCTTGCTCAGGAGACATATATCGCGGCGTACCGAGTACTGAGCCTACTTGGGTTTTTTGGGCTTCTTCATTCTCATTCATGCGGGCGATGCCAAAATCGGCGACTTTAATAGTCTCGTTGTCGGGCAAAACAATAATGTTGTCGGGCTTAATGTCACGGTGCACGATTCCCGTGGAATGTGCATAATCTAGTGCCTTAGCTAGTTGAATTGCTATCGTTAGGGTTTCTCTGATACCCATTACAGGCTTGTCTTTTAGCAAGTCACCTAAATCTTTTCCTTGCAGTAATTCCATCATTATATAAGGCGACTCATCGATTCGCCCTACATCAAAAACCGTTACTATACTCGCATGAGAGAGTGCTCCGGCTGCTTTTGCCTCCCGCAAAAAGCGTGACATATACTCTTCATCAACGCAGTGATCCGCTTTTAAGATTTTACATGCGACAGACCGATTTATCTCGGGGTCAAAAGCACGATATACCATAGCCATGGCGCCTTCACCAATATGTTCTTGTATTTCATATCGGCCTATCTTTCGATTGAGCATATCGTCTGCCATGGTAATCCTTTTTTATTTTGGTAAATATTAAAGAAAGACTTCAATGTTAGTCCTACATGATGCAATATTGACCAAACGTTGAGCGTTTAGTAATCAACAAGTCTACATGTAATAAGATCAGCAAGTAAAGCCTTTTAAGCTGATCACTGGCGCGATTCAACACGGTGCAAATTTTGCCGATTGCCCGAGCAAAATTGGTGTAATCAACGACCCAAACAAACCGTTAAGTCTTATTTCAAAAAAGGGAAAATATGAATAACCCAGTATGGAATTCCGCTGCGCAAACTGACATTGGTACCGTTCGTAAAGTAAATGAAGACGACTACTATGACTGCTCACAAGCTAAGTTGTGGTGCGTTGCGGACGGAATGGGGGGGCACGCTCGCGGTGATGTCGCCAGCCAAATGATTACTAAAATGCTCTGTGAATTAGTGACTGAGCAAAATCATGTGGTTAGCGCACATGATGTTATGACCTGTATTAAAGAGTCCAATCGTCATCTGATTGCGCTTTCAGATCAGCATCAGTCAATCGTTGGTAGCACCGTGGTCGCGTTGTTAATCGACGAACAACAGGCGCATTTCATATGGGCCGGTGATAGCCGCATTTACCGCTTGAGAGATAATCGTATAAAGCGTATTACACGAGATCATAGTCAAGTTGAGGACATGATTGACGCTGGTTTAATTCAGCCTGAGGACGCTGAGCATCATCCAAAAGCGAACGTTATTACCCGAGCAGTCGGAGCGAGTATCGAACTAGATTTAGATATAAAATCCTTAGACGTACGACCGGATGACCAATATTTTTTATGCAGTGATGGACTCAACAAAGTGATGTCCGACGGTGAGATTGAGCAAGCACTATTAACGATGCCTTCCGATACCATTGCTCAGCGTTTGATTAAAATTGCTTTGGACCGAAAAGCGCGAGATAACGTCACCGTCATCGTTGTGAGAAATGAACAAGTGCTAGAGCAAACTGGCGGCTTACATAATACCTTGCCTCTGGATGATACGTTGCCTTTGAACTACCCACCACGCTAATACGGTTGCTGATGCAAGAACCAACAGTGCCTAAGTGATATGCATTCAAACCTCGACCGCCACGCACTGGCTCATGCAATCGTCATTCATCCAATAAGGAATGAAGAGAATATATCCACAGGTGGCAATCGATCGTAGTATCGTTTTTGAGCGTCAAAATGCATACTTGGCGCGCTTGTCCAAAGGCTTAGCTGCATGTTTTGACGACTTAGCAGTTGGCTGAAAAAGCTATGATTTGAATGAAAAAAAGCGGGCAGTTGAGGCGCACTCATCCTGCACAGTTCTGTGCTTGATTTTACATTGGTCATGCCTACGTCAGTACACTCATTTTCTTCAAATTTCGCGTACATCTGTTGCAGTATTTTTGCAATTTCATCAAGATTTGGGCGCTTTTGCTCTAGCAAACTAAGGATGAAATCCTCGCATTTTTCATGCAGCGAATCGATGTTATTTGCAAACGTGAACAAGTTTACGGGGCGTTGTGCTTGGCAAAAAATCATAAAGGGATAACATCGACCAGCGCTATCTACGCTAGGCATCATGACGCCGCTGATAGGATGCTGTATTGACGTTGGATGACTAATCGCAGCGGAACTAAGAAGCCGACCATCAATCGTAAAGCGCCATATCGGACTATTGAAATATACCTCTTTCCAAGTTTCAGACAATTGCATTTGAGACGTCTCAATGCACTGCAAAATCCAATTGTCCCATTGATTGATAATATCCGGCGCGACGTTACGCTGAACAAAATCACCGTAACCAGGTAACTTCCCAAAAAAACCAATTTTCATACATACTCTTAAAGGTTATCAATGCACACAAGTCGAGACATGTTTGCAAAAACCATAGGATCGGCCGGACTAGTCGCGGACAATTCGTATATTGCTTTGTAGTTATTTTTACTGAAGGTGACGTTGACTTTATTCTCTCCAACGCGCTTTACGTCGCTTGCATCAATCAGTTTAAATAATGCAAATATACCGTCACGATCTTGCATAATCTCGCTGCCATCGCGTCTTACAAAGCTAAATTCACTGCGGCTGCCGGGGTTTTCTGGTGGCCAAGAGACACCGCTAGCGGTAGGGCGCCCAAATTGATAATTGATCGTTTGTCCGTAAATCGACATTCTAAAACGTGCCAATCGCGGATCTAGATATACAGGTGTAAGTGCAAGGGACATCTGAGCTTGAGAGCCTCCACTCGCATACAGACTTTGACTTATTCGATTTATCTGTTCAAAGAATGTAAGAACAGTAGCATCAAATCCATAGCTTTCTTGCACCCCATTTTTCCATTGCCACGGGCGGCTTTGTGTATTAATTAAAGGCGCTAAGTGTGTATTAAAGAAGCTTTGCAACATACCCGTTGGCGAAAATAATTGATTGATATCCTGCATGCTGGCATCAGTGTTGGACGAGCGTGCAAACGGATACTTAAAGCTAACAATGCTCGTGCAGGTTGGCAGCACAGTATCTTGCCATAGACGTGATATTTGTATTTTTTGTAGCTGATTTTGAGCACTTCTAATGCTCGATGCGAGTTGACCAACCCAGCGGTTGAGAGGTTCAATTTGTAAATAACCATAACCTTGAAGTTCGTTCACAATAGGGTCTTGAGAAGCTTGACGGTTTTGTAGTTGAAAACTAATCACCACGCTGATTTCTTGCAGTAAGGCTGATAAACGCTGCTGTGTTGCTAGTTTTTTCTCATCTACCATCAACTCATGTAACTTTTCAAACCGACTGGTGATAAAAACTGCAGGGTTATCAACATTTAGTGCTTGTTTTGCGGCATCGACAGCCCTACTCGCATTACTGCCTAAACTTAAACGAGGACCAGAGGCGTTGAGGTCAACTAAAGCAGTAGCATCTGATGCAGATTGCAATAAAACGAACAACGGTGAATCTACTTCGATTAGCAACTGCAGTCCTGCGCTTAAGGCCGCTGCGCTGTTGTTTGTTTTAATTGAAACAGCATTTAGCAAACGCTGCCACGTATTAACATAGTCTCGGGCATAGAGCTTCTCAATTTGCTCGTAAAGACCCGTTTGATTTATTACATTGTCAGGCCCTAGTATCCAGGCTTCACTGTCTAATTTATCAATATACTGAGATATGTCTTTGCTGAGCATCTGTGCAAACACGTTGGGCGTGTACAAGCGAGAAATCGTTTGAATATCGTCCAATGTTGTCTCCAACACAATTCGCCAATCACTGCCAGCAAGTTGCGCCATCGAAATATACTGTGTGCGGTCCGACAAGTAAGTATCTTTAAACTGTTTGTAATAAATATCCCCAAGAGGCTGCGCGCTAAGGGTTCTGCGTGCTTGTTCGACTAGCGTTTCGTTTATACTGTCAAACACCATATCGTTGTCGACTAGATTGTCAACGTGAGCTACGACCTGCACATATTCCTCGTTAGAAAAATAAGAAGTACTGTTTAGATTGTTGCTCAGATAGCGCTTTAAAAACGCATTGTCTCGCTGCTTTGGTGTTGCCATCATTAGGTATGTCTTCAAAGCTTGATATTCAGCATTGACGTCAGTGGCGTTTTGCAAATCGTACTCAACTTGTTTTTGGACAAATGGCACCAGAACAGTTTTTAATAATCGATTATAGCTAGCGGTGAGTGAACCTTGCAGAGCATTTGATTGGCCTAAACCCAAACCTGAAAACTGTTTTTCATCGCTGTCTTTTAGACCTTGCATATCATTTGCAAAATCAGTCAGGGCGGGTATGTATCGGCGAATCTCTTCGCTTCCTGATTTGTTGTCGTATTGTTCGACCCATGTTTTTACCGCTAGATCACTCCGCGCGATATATTCGGCATTATTGGAATAACTGACAAATAAACCTATGCATAAGAAAAGACAAAGTGCGGCTGCGCTGCCCATGGCAATGCGTTTTATAAGCTTTTTCTTTTTTTCATAGCCTGACTGAGTGCCAAACTGATCAGCTTCTTCAAAGACAACTTGCTGCAATAAATCCTTTATAAAATAACTTCTTTGGTCGTTATTCCAGGCCAACTTTGCGTTGTTCTTCAAACCAAAGGCTTGTGATACTTTTGCAATCATACGGTCAATCGGCGCACCACTTTGCGTGCCACTGGTAAAGTATAAACCTCTGACAATTGCTGTCGTCATACCTTCATCGCGCTTAGTCAAACCTTCCAATATCGTCATCAGTGCAGGTTTGAGTGACGCTAATTGGTCGCTAAAGGCATAAACCAATGCTTTGCGGTTGGCGTCTCTTTCGAGGGACATGCGGCCCCATTGTCGTCTAGATTGGGAGGCAATTAGCTGGTCAAACTGGGCATGAAACTCGCTTGTTGCATCGTCTTCTAAGCTGGTGTCTTTTTCAAACGTTATTCCCAAAACTTGCTCACGTTCTTTGTGTGAGAAGGGCTCATAAAACTGCGTGAAGCCGGCAATCATATCCGATTTGGTTATGATTACGTAAACGGGAAAACGCGTTGCAAAAAAATCGTTTACTTCAGCAATACGCTGCTTTAACTGAAAGGTGAGCTGGCTTAGCTCATACTCATTCATGGTCATTAGGTCAGACATACTGACACTCACAAGCAAGCCGCTAATGGGTTTTTTGCGATAGCGTTTTATCATCGTCAAAAAGTTGTGCCAGCCAGACTCGTCAACTTTTCGGAAGCTGTGTTGAGACGCATATCGACCTGCAGTGTCTAGCAAAACTGCATCTTGAGTCACCCACCAATCGCAGTTTTTAGTACCTCCAATACCTTGTACTGCTTTGTTTTCAAATTCTTTAGATAATGGAAAACGCAATCCGGAATTGGCCAGTAGGGTGGTTTTTCCGCTACCTGGAGAGCCAATGATCATATACCAAGGAATATCGGTGAGTGAGGATGGGCCACCTTTAGTTTTCTTTAGGGTATCGAAGGCCTGTATAAATTTTTCTTTTAAGGCTGCTGACTCGGCATCAATCGCCTCTGCAATTCCGTCGTCCTGCGTTATTTGGTCGACTAAGCTTTCTTGATCTTTGCGCTGTTTTAGGTGTTTGATGTACACCACCAAGCAATAAACGGCGACAATGACAATTAACAATAATAGTTGGCTGACAAAACCCTCGAGCGGTGTGTAGCCTGCGAATGAGAAATATGGACCAGCAATAAATATGAGTAAAGCCACTAAAAAGAAGCATAAGCCTGGAATAAAAAATCGGTGTGCGATTATCGCTTTTAGCGTGTTCATAGTTCGGGCTTATCCTTTAACACCAGAATCAGTTCGACTCGTCGATTTAAGCTTTGATTAAAATCACTGTCAGTTTCCTCAACTAGGGGTTGGGTATCAGCTACTCCACGCGTTACAGTTTGTTGAAGCTGAGTATCAGCAGTTTGTATCCACTTCTCTACCGCTTCGGCCCGTTTACGTGAAATCACCCAGTTGGAGTCCGCTCTGCCCGTTGAATCAGTATGGCCTACAATTATCATTGAATCAGTAAACGGGGAGAGTGCACGCACCAGAGCATTTACATTGGGTAGTTCATTTGTATTAACCTGAGAACTGCCAGAGGCAAATAGCTGTGTACTAATAAGACGTAGGATAACCATGCCGTCCTTAACATCGACAGCGACCTGTTTTTTGGCTATTGCATCGGGCAATGAACTGCTGATCGTGCTGGCGATGTCAGTAATGTTTAAATTTGCGGGCTGTTGTTCCGTTACTTGCAGCACAAAATCGTCCCAACCAATGGCTTCAATTTTTTCGTACAAAGGACCTGATTTTGCATGCAAGTTGGATAGTAAGGCGATGTAGACGGCGATAAATATAAAGCCTAAAACTAAAAAGAATAGTGAGCTGGGAAAGCGTTTTTCAAATGTCTGGGTGGTGTCTGGCGCTCCCTGCCATGCTGGGGATAAGTCACTACTAACTGGACGATATAAAGATATAGGTTGATATAAAAGGTGGCTGATTTGGACAACGTCACTTTCGCCGCTGGCGACCAAACGATATTTGCCTCTGAATCCTAATGATAAACAAACATACGCTAGCTCGATTAAATCTATATTGCGTTGCGGCTGCTCTAATAATTTGTTGGCGACCAAAAAGAATTTTTCTCCGCCTGATGTCTCATTGTGATACTTGCCCAACAAGGTTTGGTGACTCCAAGCGCTTTCTATTCCCCAAGGTGTGGTCAGTGCTAACTCGTCTATTAGGCAACATAATAAATAGCGAGCGGTTAATGCCACCTCTTCAACGGTATTGTCCTGGGCTAATTGCCGGTCGAATTGACTAAACAAATTTTCGATATCACGGCGTAATTGTTCTACTGTGTTGTTGGGGTCTAGGGTACGTAAATTGCCAGCCAGAATCAGCAGGTCGCTGGCATAGCTGAGTAATTTGTTTTCGCCATTAACGCCAATGCTAACGTGTGCACTGGTGGCATAGTTTTGCGCATGTGCCTCCGGAATAACCGGTGGTCGATAGCTTTCCTCTCCTGCAGCTGATTTGCGTCTGCCACCAGGATTGGGAATGACCATTGTTTTTGATAAATCGTCGTCATCATTCATCAATGGCTCCTTATCGCCCAAAGTTCCATTGATAAGTTGGGAAAATTAGTCCCGATATGACAAGCAACGCCGCCCGATTGTGTCAGGGACTTCCAGTACTCGCCGTTTTGAACAAGCTCAAAATATACGTGGTTGCGTAAGTGTGGCATCTCTCTTGGCGCCGCCGCTAGATGGCTTAGCTGGATGCCTGGAAGCTGCACATTGACCAGCTCTTTGATTTGCTCAACAGCGCCGATTTTGACCTGTGGTGGAAAATACTTGCGAATGTCGTCTGCAGATATGTCAGCTGTAACGGCCAAAATAAAAGTCGCGCTCGTAAACAGTGTCTTGTCAGAAATAGTCCCCACTCGAATACCAAATTTCTTTTCTAGTAGCGGTATTTTGATCGAGTTTTGTTCCAGCACAACGCTAAACAGCTGACGCAATTCGTTAATTAGTGTCGAGAACATGTCAGATGGGTGACGATGGTCATAATGCGGTAGCTCGGGCACGACTTTATCGGCTTGAATAAAGGTGCTCATATCTCCAATCAAGGTTACCATTTTTTCATACAAAACAAAGGGGTAGACATGTTCTGCGCGCTCGAGATGCAGCAGAGTAGGATAATGGCGATTGAGTGTTTGTAGCATTAAAAACTCTGAAATTTCGCTGCCAGAGGCTTTACCAGCAACCGAAACCCGAGATGCTAGTGATTGGATTCTATGTTTGGTCAGCTTAACGATTTCGTTTATAAAGCCGCAAATATAGACATTGGATTTGATATTGACAGTGGCAGGCACAAACGTTTCTTTTAGTGAGATTGCGCCGTTAGGGCTAATATTTTCTATTTTTGCGATTGCAATACAGCTAAATTCGTTGTTGTCATCTTTGCTAGTGCGTAACGAAAAATTGAGACCGGCTACTTCGATAGGAACTTCACTGGATGATATGCCAGAAACGTCTCTAACATTATGCTCACTGACTTCAAAGCGGCTTTTGACCTGACCTTCTCGAATCGTTTCTGTGTTGCTGTGGCGTCGCACTGAAACGGCTAGGTAAAGGGTTGCGTCTAAATGATCGTCGCTGATGTCGATAGCTTTTGGTAACTGGTCAATCTCCGGAAAATCAAACAAGCTGCCGTCTTGCAGTATGCCCTGTGCATTTGAAATGCTTAATTTACCAGTTTTTAGCTGCGCTCTATCTATTTCCAGTGAATAAATACCCCAAGCATATGGTTGGCAGAGTTGAATACTATTTCGAAGTTGAGACTCATGATATCGAGTCTGTTGCTGGAAATGATGCGGTTGCAGCATCATACCTTCGGACCAAACTACGCGCCTTTCCCATGCCATGCCGGGTATTCCTTATATTGTCTTTGTGTTATTCGCTAAATTGATACAACTCTGACGCTTAGTTTTTCTACCAATACCTCTAAGCCACCGCTACGAAAGAAGCTTTTTTCTGGCACCACCATAACCGTTCGCCAAGTCACCATATTGACACTGCGGTACCCCACCACTACCCCGATAAATTTGGCGTTTTCTGAAATTTCTACGTCAAACTCTTTGCGGCTGCCAGGATCAACAAGATATTCGTTCACGGCGATAAATTCGGAGCCAAGCGTATTGCCTGAAGAGGCAAACAACTCCTCGTAAGATGCGTTTTCAAAGTTAATACGGTTGTCTAACTGATATACCCTCACGACAACAGAGGAGGGCCGACCAGTTATATCTGGGTTGATATTATCCGCTGCCGTAATTAAATACGTAAAGTCGACTTTTTTCTCGCCCGTGCTTGCACACGCAAATAATAAGGTTGTTAATATCACTGTCGCGAATATCTGAACTAATTTAGTCATAATAAATTCCTGTCTATCGGCTCTTGATGTTATTTATCTGAGCCTCGTAGGCCTCCGAAAAATGCGTTGAAAGAACTTCGTTCAAATTGTCCTTTGCTTGCCTACTAAGTGCTTCTTGTTTTTGAGTGAAGGCTTCCCATTTCTTGCTGCTGGCTTTCAATCCAATAAAGCTTTTGCCATTTTTCTCCGCTTGCTGCGCAATATCTTCTGGATCAAGTTCGTTTAATACTCCTGAAACAGTGGCTTGTAGACCAGATAAAAAAGCCATTTGGTGCAATTGAATATCATTGAGTGCCTCTGCATACGCAGCCTGAGCTGACATATATCCAGGTTTTTTCTTAACCAACAACATTTCGAGTGTGTCACTGGGATCGAGAGAAAACTTAATTGGATTGTTAGATTGAGGTTTGATCATTGTCATGGATAAGCGAGACTCTTGCTTAAATACAGAACGTCCTGCTAACAAAGACATTATTCCTTGCGTAGAACTCATCAATATATTGACCAAATCATCAGCAAAAGCAGTCTTGTCAACGGTGTGCAAGTACTCCTTTGGTAGTCCTAATTTTTGGTAGAGAATAGTGAAAAACTCGTCGTCTTGAACGTTTGCCTGAGAACTTGATGTATCTGTATTGGATACTGCGCGTTCGACTACTTGAGCAGTCGGCATTGCAACGCTTGATTCTGGAGCTGGCGCAGGTTTAGGAATACTCTCTGAAAAGGGTGTTGGTCCTTGACTTAGCTCAAGATGTGAGGGCGCCACCGGCGCATGTTTATAATCAGCAGGGGTAGATGGCGCATGATTTGCGCTAGTGTCGTCATCGTCTAATCCGTCTAAATCCCAATCCTCTGGGATTTGATTATCACTTACGCCTGTACTACTAATGCCGCTATTGCCCCCAAAGGGTGACGGTGCATTGAAGGGCGAGCCTTCAGCAGGGGGAGAGCCTTCAGCGAATGGAGAGCCTTCAGCGAATGGAGAGCCTTCAGCGAATGAACCACTTTGCGTTAACGAAGAATCTTGTGATGTGGGCAATGATGGCGTCGCAGAAGATGGGGAATCAGAGAGAAAATTCTGATTAGACGTAGCTGTTTTATAATCATACTGGTCCGCAGTAGACGATTGCTCGCTGCCCGAAAGTATATCAAACAGCCCTAAATTTTCTGATCCCGGCGCCGTTGTATTATTTGTCGTAGGCGCGGGACTTGAAGACCCCTTTATTAATCCTAACAAATCGCTAGTAGAATCCGCGCTCAATGACGTAGCCTGTCCTGGTGTGACGGCGGTGTGAAGCCCTATCTCTTTGACTTCCAGACAAAACTTCCCCAAGTTGATTCGATCTTTTACTTGCAGCGTATAAGTATTTCCCTTGCCAAGCGGAGTGTTCGAGGAATTTATAAAAACGCCGTTGCTACTGGTATCTGTCAACACAAATTGGTTATTTTGATACGCTAATGAAATATGGGTATTTGAAATATAGCGGTCGGTATCTTCTAGCGTCCAGTCGCAAGCTTTTGAGCGGCCTATTGTGCCGCCCAAAGTAGTAAATCTGCAGGAGTCGGTCTGACCCTGAGCGCCCCCAGAAACTAAGGCTAATTGCAAATGTGGCATATACAGCTGAATCCTTATCCACGCATGAAATCGCGAATATTATCGGTAAAAGTGTGATCAACGTTTTATTCAGCGCTGAAATCGTCTTGATACATTATAATCAAAGCCTATTAAACGCAAAACTTTTGAACAGTTTTTGAGTAAAAATCATCCAAAAAGTTAATCCTTTAAACTTGCTATAATTCACGGGATTTGTACCGTTTTTCCCCCGGGGTTTGTAATTGAAATTGTCCCTGCAAAAGCACACATGCATTTACTTGAATTATTCAAGGCTGGCATGTTTGCAATCATCACCGTCGCTGAACCCGGCGTCCATGGTGCTGGAATCACCGGCGTGCAGGGCATCGGTGTCAGAACACCTAACGCTGCCGCAGTGGCTGCTGCGACAGCAGGATTAGCAGGCGAACGGCACATTCCAAACGGCGGGATATTTGCAAACGGTTTAAAATCCATAATGTTAGCAGCAGGCTGTCCATCTGCCATCGTTCTATTTAAAGGAAGCACGACTAAAGTGCTCGGGGCGACCCCTTGAGTACACATCATACTTGCGCCCATAGTGACTTGGATTGGCATTGCTTACTCCCTCATTCTATTGCAATTAATAGCGATAATTGCTGGCAACAAGATTGACTTCGGCCAGTTGTTCTTCGGTATAATTTGCTGACAGTACAGCATTGAATGTAAAACTGACATTAAGTAGTTTTGCGATAAGTTGTACCGACTTGTCGCACACTCTCAACGTGGGGGGGAAACCGGGTACATCACCCAAGCTTTGAACATCTTGTTTGTTAGACAGCAACAAACGCAATGACGGCACAATCCATGGCTGGTTTATGTATTCAATCAGTTTGAACATAGCCATATAGGCTTGATTATCATCACGAATTGAAAGTAGATAGGTTGAAAATTGTTTACGGCGTTGTTCCGCGCCCATTTTTGCTAAAGCTGCCATACAATGCAATGCCACCGTTTGTTCGTGCTCTGCAGTACAGTATTTATCAAGCGGGGCAGAGTGTTCGACAGAAAGCCTGTTGCCGAGCAGCAAAATAATGCGATTTTTGGCATTTGCTTCGCTAAGTTTGTCGAGTAAGCCAAGTAGCAAATCGACGGAGAGTTTTGCTTCATGTTGTTCTATTTGAAACACAACTTCATTTACTACATTCATATCTTCGTCATTTAGAGCTTTGAACAATAACTCGTTACTGACCGATAAATCCATGCTGCCTAATGCTCTTACCGTCATCATTCTAACCGTTACATCTTCATGTTGCAGCAGCGCAGATAACTCTGGTAGTGCGGCGCCACCCATACGCGCAGCCATGTCGTCGGCCGACGAATCCATTTGTATAATTGCTTCGGTCAATTGAGACATTTTGCGTCCTCCACTTGTTTGTATTGGGTCCGCCTCTTTGCTTTTGGAAACAACAGAAGCAGTATAGTTTGGCGCGTGTGTTTTACAACCAGAGAGTGTTACCAAAGCAATAGTCGCGTAAAGCGCTAGCGACAGTCCCAATCCGGTTTTATTGTGTTGTTCGTCTAGTTTCATATCATGATTAATATAAGGCACTAGGACCTTGCGCTATATAATTACGGACAGTAGAGCATTGCCCATCTCTGCCAGCGCTTGCGCCAGTGCGAACATTTTTGATACTGACTAAGCCTGCTCGATAAGGAGCAGTACCATAACTGCCGTAACCAAAATCATTAAACTTTGGCCACTCCGTTACGCCTTGAGGGGCACCAGCACGGCCAGTGTAATTATAATTGTGCATTAAAAATCGCATCGACCATGTTTCGTAGCGCTGCCAACCGCTGCCCGAACCGTCGGTAGGATGCCAAAGCGTAAAAAAATGCCCCAGCTCGTGAGCCAAATCATTTGCACACCAATATGTTTCTGTGCTGCGGTCAATTGCACCGCTTTTCATGCCCATAAACACCCCCGGATGTGTCATGCCAAACCCTGCATGAGCATCTTTACTTAAACCATATCCTAGGGCGCCGTCGATCTCTTGCATAATGTATACATTGATAGTGTTAGCGACCCATTTTTTTGCATACACATCGTTTACTTCGCCCCACAACATTTTGTTTGCAGTGGCTAATTTTATGTTGAAAGACTGAGCAGGCTTAGTGATAAACTTTACACCACTGCTGGCCCACAATGCTTCGACTTGAGTCATCACATCGGTAACGTTCATAGTTGGCGCCACACCACCGGATCCTGAAGGATCGTCAACGGTGACAACATGCGGTTGAATAAAAACCAGCAATCGATTAAAAGTGTAGGTGGAGAGTTGCGCGATGATGGGGCCGTCTTTAGCGCCGAAACGAATTTCTACCTTGGCTGATTTGGGGGTCGAACCGCCAAAATGACCGCCTTTTAACTTAATCTTACAGTCCTTTCCGGTTGAGCATTTATCGCCGTCTGCGGGGGTGATAATTTTGACGGCCTGTTCATCTGATGAGGTTACATATAGGTCTGCATTATTATCGATATCTTCACGAACCATTTTCACAGTGATTTCTTGGTCTTTGGTGATACCAACGATAGCCCCCCGTATTGGATCTGACGCCGCTAGGCTATTCATGGCTGGCACGGTGTGGACGTTTCCTCTATCGTCTATGTCCGGGTTAGCAGCATCAGGAGCTCCGGTAACAGCTCTTTCAAAGCGAATTGGAACGATGCGCGCTTCGGTTTTTGCCTGCAATTTAATCGCCACAATTTTCTCCTTTCATTATTCGCCAAACTCACTTTTGATTTTGTCGTAAGTCGCCGCAACAAGCGCTTTTCCGTCCGGGTCCAATCCATGATCTGCTTGAAAATTTAGTACTGCGCGATCAAATTCTGCATCCCATTCATTATCGACTTCGCTGCGAAAATAGCCAAGCAAACGCAGGCGCCTTTGAATTCCCAGAACCGTGTCGTGCGGTTCAAGCGCCGTCATAGCTTCGATTTCGTATTTGCTGCCTAGTGCTTCTAGCTCTGCTTTGCTGCCACCTGGAATAAGCAATTCTGCGCTGCCATCTTCTTCTAAATTGCCCGCTTGAGAAAATTTACCATCAATATACAAAGTATATTCTATGTCTTTTCCGGCGCCGCGATCCTCGTCTGTACCAAACTTGCCGGGATAGCGCTGTATAAAGAATTTAAGTTTGTGGAATCTAAGTTTGTTAACGTTAGATTTTGCAGCGCTTGAGCGAGATATGTTAGCCACGTTGTTGCCTCTTATAAGCCATATACTGCAAGCAGTTTGTCTTTTAATGCTTGGTCGATTGCATCATCGTCTGCTAGCCCGGTATTTTTCTTAAACGCATTAACCGCTAGTTTCGTCGTATCATCAATATTGCCGGTCTCGTTGTCACAATAGTAGCCGAGGTTATTTAGTCGAGATTGGACCCCTTCGGTTTCGGTATGTGGCACTAGACAACCAATTTTTAGCGGCCATGTCAGGCAATTTTTTTTGTCTGCATCAAGATAAACGATAATCTGCGCGTCTACGCTTTCAGCATCGATCTTATGTGAGAGTAGGCCACTACCATCTGTTTTGCCTGTGAACTTGATACCTTCTACGTCGAGTTCGTATTGAGTGTCTGCTAAAGGCACGCCGGCAAAGTCTTCGAGCACTATTTTCAACTCGGTGATGATGCCTTTAACCGTAATGGAAGAGCAGGACTCGGCTGTCAATTCCATCTCTTTTTTTGCCTTATCGGGAATTTTAATAAGGTCTTTTGGATTCAACACATGCATGTTGTTGCGTTTACTTTTTAGACTAGCGTTTGCAGTGTGAGAGTAGAGTGTATCGGCATCATCAAAGCCGTGTTTTTTGGCAACACTGGAAAAGCAATCGCCTAACTTCACTTTATGATTTTTCATAATGACTCGTCATGTGTCAAGAATGGTAGGTCGGTATGCATTGCCGTCATTACCAAGCGCCTTTGTCTAAGTCAGGCAACGTCAGCTTGCATTTGCCCGGTTCAAATCCTTCAATTTTGGCTTTGCCTTGATTGTCAGTTGTTCCTTTTGCCACTGAACCATCAGGTAATTCCACCTCATATTTTTGACCAACGACAGGATTATTCTCTTCATCACTAAGCTCAAATTCAACCCAACTTTCGGGCTTGGGATCTTCCTTTTCCTTGTCTTCGTCAATGCTATCAGCTTCTTTGGGTGGTTTGAACGGTTTGGCCTTTGTGCTGCCATATTTTCCTTTCTTTTGCTCGATGTCCTTAGCTTTTGCTTCTGCGGCTTTGCCAGGATCAGCGTCATCTGCGGCCAATACTTTTTCTGGCACAATCGGCTTGACTAGGCTGACTAATTTTCCAGATTTGGCTTTCATCTTTTCTTAGCCCACAAAAGTTGTTTCACTAGTTTGTCCTTTAATTAATTTTTACCACTGCGCCCTTGATCGACGTCGGTCCAGAGGCTTTGATATCAGCTGTCGCACCAGCGGTGACCTTGAGCGACGCTTTCGATTCAATTTTAACATCGCCGGTTGAACTAATTGTTATACCGCCACTTTCAATCGCTATAAAGGAGCCGCCGACTTTCAAAGTAATGTTAGTGGATGCCTCTAAGCAGATGTTTTTCCCTTTGATAAAGCTGTCTCCAGCGACCATCATCGAATGGTCTTTACCAAATTTTTCTGCGACGTCACCCTCGACGTTTAGCGATAAACTCTTGCCAACATGTTTTGCTTCTTTTTCGCTAACAGAAAGATGGCGGTCTTTGCCAATTTTCTCTACGTGGTCAGCGCCTACTTCTTGATTTCGGTTATTTTCGACAATTTCAAACTGATCATTCTTGATGGTCAGATGACGATCATTTCCGATTGTTTCAAAACAGTTGTTTTTTATTCGAATATCTTGGTTACGTTCGCCATGAATAAATATTTGCTCGTCGCCTTTTTTGTCCTCAAAACGCAATTCATTAAAACCGCCACCGCCTTTACTGGTCCTTGATTTGAAACCGGACATAGTAGCATTGGCCGGAAGGGGATAAGGAGGCATGGTGCTTCCGTTGTAGACACATCCAACGACAATAGGTTGGTCAGGATCGCCACTCAAAAAGTCAACTAACACTTCTTGACCGATACGCGGGATATACATACTACCCCAGTTTTTACCTGCAAGTGATTGTGAAACCCTTACCCAACAAGAGCTTTTTTCATCTGCTTGTGCCTGCCTATCCCAATGAAATAGGACTTTGATTCTGCCGTATTTATCGGTCCAAATTTCTTCGCCAGATTTGCCCACAACGGTGGCAGTTTGAGGACCGCCCATTTTAGGTTTGATCGCGGTTATTTGTGGTCTAAAAGGTGTTTTTGCAGGGATGGCGTGTGCTTCAAATTCATAAAATTGCTCACTTTTATGATGCTTGTCCTTCAAAAAGGCATCCCCGCGCATTATGCATTTAAAATCTGTCAGGACGTGGGCAACATTTTGATCTTCACGTAAATAGTCCATTAACTTGAACTGCGCGCCCGCGTGCAGAGTACGAATGTTACCCGCTAGACGTTTTTGTTCATAACTGACGTTTTCAGTCTGCATTAAAATTTTGGTGTAGTGATCGCCGGCTGCACGCTCAGAAAATTTACCAGGATAACTATATTTTTGCATTGATGACAACTGGTCAGTTTTTGCATCTGCTATCGCGGATATCAAGTTTTTGGAGGGAAGTTCAAAGTCAAAACTGCCGAGGCTAATACCGCCGGTGCGCACTTGACGGTGGTTGTGCCAATGCATAATGCCTTCGACTTCTTTATGTTTACTTTCATCTTCCAATTCATAGTAGTTGACTTCGCCAAGGTCCACCAAAGACGCACTATCGTCTAATAAGACCATCGTATGTTTGCCATTTATATGTTTGAAATGATAAAAAATCCCCTCTTGCTGCATGATTCTAGAGACAAAAGTGAAGTCACTTTCGTTAAATTGAACAACATAAGATTGAGTTGCATACGTGGCACTTAATTTATCTTCAAAATCAGAAAAATCTAGGTCATTAAAAACCGCTTTGATAATTTCTGGATAGCTTTTGTCTTGGAAAATTCTGCAGTTTTGGGTCAATGTTAAAAGCCAGAACCAGGGCCGCACCACCGCGCCATAAAATGCATTTTTATCCAAATTATCTTTTTGAAAAAACTCAGTCACTATCCCATTGAAGTATCGGCTTTCTTTTTCGGTCTCTAGCCTTATGGTGACGTTTTGTCCGAGTATCTTGTCTAAAGATATATCTTCATCGTCGCTGACCAGTTCAACATCTATTTGAAAGGGACATCCTAGCGTTTCTTGGTAGGTAGCTCGATAGAGTTCCACCGCATCTTTTTCAAGAGGCGTTGTTATGGAGACGAGGCTGCTATCTGATGCCATCATTGATCCTTGTCACGAAATGTGAATTTTACATTTATTTTACATTAACAATAGGTTCATCATTGCCGTAAGTGGCTGTTATTTATTTGTTTATTATATTTCTTGTATAGCGACAAAGTTGAGTTGTTGTTTTTTTGTCTGCAAACCCAGCAACACCAGTATAAGCATAAATTGATCTAATGAAATCATTTTGTAACTATTTTAACCAAATAATGCACATAAAATATTCAGTTTGTCTTTCATTTGAGCGGCACTTGTATTAAGTTTGGTAAACCAAATGTTAACAATACAACTGAGTCATTCACCTACAAGGGGACTGTCGTAATGGACTATGAGCAAAAAATCGGCTCCGCGATATCTGCCGAATCATTTTGTGGTGTTAACTTAGAGGACGATTCAGGCTTTCAAAACTTCTTTTTTTCCGCTGAAGGTACCCCTGAGCGTTACGACGGCCAAAAATCTATTCCCGCTGAACCCCCTGATTGGCGAATCATTAAGAAACAAGCCCTTGAATACTTAGAAAAGACCAAAGACTTAAAATTAATTAGTGTGTTGATGGAGTCAGTGATAAGCACAGAGGGTGTACTGAAGTTTGAGCAATGTTTGCGCGGCTTATCAGCCCTGATTAACGAGCAATGGGAAACGGTCTATCCGGCACTCGATGAGGACGACGGCGATCCCCTAGAAAGAATCTCTGCCTTGGGACATTTGAACAGCGGATTTGTCATCAACGCATTAAAAAATATGCCACTAGCCAGTTCAAAAGTGCTCGGCCACGCCAACATTATCAACATTGACAAAGCCTTATCTGGGAGCGGCGACAGCCCATTTACTGCTTCTCAAATACAAGGCATCTTTAGTGAAGCGTCCGCCGAGGATTCATTAGCATTGCATGTCTCGATGTCGCAGTGTTTAAGTCATTTCAATGATATTAGCCAGTGTTTTACCGACCGTGCGGGTCATGAATATACCGTTAGTTTTGACGCAACTGTTGCCATTCTTAAGCAGGTAATATTAGTGCTTGAAAAGCACGCTAATATAGCCGTCGTAGCCGAACCAACGTCGGATGATACAGACTCAGAGGGTGAGAGCATGGATAACCCGCAGCAAGCCACTGCTGAAACTCAGCAAAATAAATCATTCAGCAACGGAGGTAAGTTGCAATCACGCGCAGACGTAGAAAAATGTCTGAGCCTTATATTGGACTACTATTCTGCTCACGAGCCATCCAGCCCCATTCCGATTTTAATTAACCGTGCGAATAATCTAGTTCACTTAAACTTTTTAGAAATTATGAAAAATATTTATCCAGATGCGCTTTCTACGCTGCATCAATTAGGAGGGATAGAAGACACGGAAGGTTAGCTTGGCAACGTTATCCATAACGCTTGGTAAATCATCACCAATCCCGTTATCGACATAAGAATTCATCAAAAATAAAGGTAGGAGGTTACACGTGGCTAGTGGTCAAAAATTTATCGGAAGAAACCGGGCACCTAGAGTGCAAATTGAATATGATGTCGAATTGTATGGCGCCGAGAAAAAGGTGCAAATACCATTTGTAATGGGAGTTATGGCGGATTTAAGTGGTAATCCTGCTGAAGCCTTGGCGCCAATTTCAGAGCGCAAAGTACTCGAAATAGACGTTGATAACTTTGATGACAGATTAAAGGCATCTAAACCCCGTGCTCAATTCAGTGTACCCAACACATTGACGGGTGAAGGCAACTTGTCTGTAGAAATGAATTTCGAAAGCATGGATGACTTCTCACCCGCCGCAATCGCTAAAAAAACCGACGGCCTCAAGCAATTGCTCGAAGCAAGAACACAGCTCTCCAACCTAATTACGTATATGGATGGCAAGGACGGTGCAGAGCAATTGATCGCCAAAGTTTTGTCGGATCCTGCACTCCTAGAAACACTTAGCGCAGCACCAAAACCAGAAGATAAAGGGGAGTAGTCAAGATGGCAGAACAAGATTCAAACCCAGCCGCAGCAGGCGCCGTTGAGACGCTAGATGGCGATACGTTTACGTCGTTGTTACAAAAAGAGTTTAAGCCAAAGTCAGATCATGCGAAGACTGAAGTAGAAAAAGCAGTCAACACGCTAGCAGGCTACGCGTTAAAAGACGTTAACAAAATATCAGATGACACAGTTCATTCTATAGAAGCGATCATTGCTGAGATCGACAGTAAGCTGACAGAGCAGATTAATTTAATTTTGCACCACGAAGACTTTCAGCAGCTTGAAGGCACATGGCGTGGACTTCATTATTTAGTAAATAACACAGAAACCGATGAGTATCTTAAAGTCCGCGTGTTTAATATTTCTAAAAAAGAACTAGGCAAAAACCTCAAGAAATTTGCGGGTGCTGCTTGGGACCAAAGTCCTGTTTTTAAGAAATTTTATGAAGAAGAGTACGGACAATTTGGTGGTGAACCGTTTGGTGCAATTGTAGGTGATTATTACTTTGATAATAGTCCTGCGGATGTGAATTTGCTAACCAATATGTCCAAAGTATGCGCTGCATCACACTCTCCGTTTATTACCGCTGCATCTCCAGGTTTATTGCAAATGGATACGTGGAGCGAGCTGACTAATCCACGAGATTTAACAAAAGTGTTTTCAACGCCAGATTACGCTTCGTTCCGGTCACTTAGAGAAACCGATGATGCGAAGTATATCTCTTTGACAATGCCGCGTGTTCTGAGTCGTTTACCATATGGCGATACAACTGACCCGGTCAATGAATTTGACTTTAACGAAGACGTCAGTGGACCAGATTCCTCGAAGTATGCGTGGACAAATGCAGCGTATTCTATGGCAGTCAATATTAACCGCTCATTTAAAGAGTTTGGTTGGTGTTCACGGATTCGCGGTATAGAGTCTGGCGGCGCAGTAGAGGGTTTGCCAGTGCATACATTCCCAAGCGATGATGGCGGTGTTGACATGAAATGCCCTACCGAGGTTGCGATAAGTGATCGTCGTGAGGCAGAGTTAGCAGCGTGTGGTTTGATGCCGCTTATCCATCGGAAAAACAGTGATATGGCAGCTTTTGTTGGCGCTCAAACGCTTCAGAAGCCAGCAGAGTATGACGATGCAGATGCTACTTCCAACGCTGCATTAGCGGCAAGATTACCGTATTTATTTGCTACCTGCCGTTTTGCGCATTACTTAAAGTGTATCGTACGCGACAAAGTTGGATCGTTCAAAGAACGTGATGATATGCAAATGTGGCTTCAAAGTTGGATTAACAATTACGTTGATGGGGCTCCTGCAACCTCTAGTGAAGAGACCAAAGCACGCAAACCGCTAGCGGGCGCAGAAGTAGTAGTAGATGAAGTTGAGGGGAGTCCTGGCTATTACAGCGCGAAGTTCTTCTTGCGACCTCATTATCAGTTAGAAGGTTTGACAGCATCATTAAGATTGGTGTCTAAGCTTCCTTCAGAAAAGCAATAATAAGTACTAAGAACAACGAGTAGAAAACGCGGTAAGTAACAAACGTTATGCGAATAAAGCCATACAACCTAATAGGAGATCGATCATGGCAGTTGATATGTTTTTAAAGTTAGACAAAATAGACGGTGAAGCGCAGGATAAGGCCCATGCAAAAGAGATTGATGTTCTTGCATGGAGCTGGGGCGTTAGCCAATCAGGTACAACGCATATGGGAAGTGGTGCAGGTGCTGGTAAGGCTAATTTCCAAGATTTGAGTGTAACAAAGTACATCGATAGAGCGTCAGTGACACTAATTGAGTATGTGGCGACAGGCACTCATATCGCGACTGCAAAGTTGACGGTACGAAAAGCGGGCGGCACGCCTCTTGAGTACATCTTGATTGAAATGACAGACGTCATCGTTACCTCTGTGTCTGTTGGTGGCTCTGGTGGAGAGGACCGTTTAACCGAAAATATCTCTCTCAACTTTGCTGAAGTCAAAACATCGTACATACCACAAAACGAAAAAGGTGGTGGTGACCCAGCGGTTGAGTTTGGCTTTGATATTCCAGGCAATGTTAAAAAGTAATATTTAGTCGCCGCTTGCTGTTGCAAGTGGCTTTCTTCTTTTTATTCTCACCAACTCTTTAAGAGACGACGCTATGGACGCAGCAACCTACCTTAAGCAAGGGCAGCTAGAAGAGTGCAAAGCACAGCTGTTTAGCGAAGTAAAAAAAGACCCTTCAAATTTAGAGCTTAGAATATTCTTATTTCAATTGTCCTGCATACGCAAAGATTGGCCGCGAGCACTCAGCCAACTGGAAGTGCTGCGAGGACTCTCAGATTCCACCTTGAGTTTGGTTAATACTTATCAGCAAATAATAGACTGCGAAAAAAAGAGAGAGAAAATAATTGCAGGCGAACAAGAGCCAACCTGCTTTGGCGAGCCCGCACAGTGGTTAGCGCTTTATGTAGAGGCGTGGCGAAGTGCAAATGAACTAAACTTCAAACAGGCTCAGTCATTAATTAATCAAGCCGCGGATTTAGCGCCCGTGCGCAGCGGTGAAATAGACGGCGAGCGCTTTGAATGGATAAGTGACGGTGATGTGCGTTTTGGACCTAGCATAGAGATCATGTTAAATGGAGGGTACTACTGGCTGCCGTTTGACTATGTCAGTGAAATACAATTTGAGCCGGTCGAAGACTTGAGAGATTTAGTCTGGAGGCCTGCAAATCTGACCTTAAAAAATAAGGGCAAACTTATAATTTTTGTACCGGTTCGTTACCCTACCGGCAGCAATACAGGTGATCAGCATTTGTTATCACGAACATGTGACTGGGATGAGCCAGTAGAGCAGTTTTATATCGGCAACGGACAGCGTGTATTTCTTACCGACCAGGCTGAGCACCCGATACTCAGTATTACAACGATTAAGTTTGATTAGTGTTATATGCCTGAACTTTCTCAAAAAGAACGTCTGCAACTTTCTTTACTCGATAGGCTATCAGACGATGAACCCGACCAGCTAAGCGAATCGCGAGACAAACGAATTATTTCTGTGTCACGTTTAAAGCAACTTGTGCAGCGCGACTTAGCGTGGCTTTTGAATACTGCCGCTAGCTCAACCAACATGGATTTTGATGAGTATCCAGAGGTTCAAAAATCAGTGCTTAATTACGGTATTCTTGATTTGTCAGGGGTGAATGCGATTGCCCTTAATGCGAAAAATATTGAACGCGAGTTAGTTAAATCGATCAGGCATTATGAGCCTAGAATTATCCCACGTAGCTTAAAAATTACGGTGCAACTGGCGAAAGAAGAAATGACCTCGCACACGCTTTCGTTCGAAATCTCAGGCGATCTCTGGGCACAGCCTCTGCCGTTGCAATTATTTTTAAAAACAGATGTTGATATCGAAAATGGCAATATCACAATGTCCGATTGGCGGTAGTTAGCGATGGAAGCGAAATTTTTAGAACTTTACAATCAAGAACTCAAATTTATTCGCGAGTCAGGCGCTGAATTTTCAAAGGAGTACCCAAAAATTGCGGGTCGTTTGGGCTTAGATGGATTTGATTGCTCAGACCCTTATGTAGAAAGACTGCTTGAAGGGTTCGCTTTCTTGTCTGCGCGCATACATCTAAAGCTGGATGCTTCTTTTCCTGATTTTACGCAGCACTTAATGGAGTTGCTTTTTCCGACCTTTTTACAACCATCACCATCAATGCTTGTTGCCCAATTCAATCCGGATTTCGAAGAAGGAGGCTTGTTAGAAGGGGTGACTATCAAGCGCGGAACCTCTCTGCACAGTATGTTAGGAAAAGGCGAACAAACGGCATGTGAATATCGAACGTCTTCACCAGTCACCTTATGGCCGATTAAATTAACTCACGCTGAATACGTCAATTCGCAAGACATTACCTCTTATGTCAGTCGCGGGCAGGCGAGCATAGCACCCAAAGCCGGCGTATTAATTACGCTAGAAACGACACCGGCAACCACGTTTTCTGAGATTGCAATGGACAAACTTAACTTGCACATCCGTGGCAGTGAGTCTTTTCCGATGCATGTGTTTGAGTCTTTGTACGCGGGCTTTCAAGGTTTGATGTATAAGACCGGAGAAAACCTATGGCGAAAAGAGCACGCACCCTCTCGGCTAACTGCCCTGGGTTATGACAAAGAAGACGCTTTGTTGCCATATTGTAATCGCCAGTTTGATGGTTTTAGGCTACTTAAAGAATACTTTGCGTTTGCGCGTCGATACTTGTTCATCAATATTGAAAATTTGCGCGCTACTCTAAAGCAATGCCACACGAACAAAGTTCAGATTCTGCTACTGTTAAATAGACACGACGGTCGCTTGGAAAATGTGCTAAGTGCCGACAATTTTGCTCTGTACTGTACGCCATCGATCAACTTATTTCCGAAACGAGCAGAGCGCGTTAATGTCTCGCGTTTGACCAGTAGTTTCCACGTTGTTCCCGACAAGCTGCGTCCGTTAGACTTTGAAGTATGTGCAATAACCGATGTGAAAGGTTTTAGCAGTGGAATAGAGTCGAGTTCGCAATTTTTGCCTTTGTACGGCAGTAATGAAACAAACGACCGACGCTACCGTGGTTATTACACCAGTGCGAGAAGCACCAGAACGCTTAGTGTCAACGAACGAAAGTTTGGTCATCGTTCAAGTTATATCGGGACTGAGGTACATCTCTCATTAGTTGATCCTAAAAGCGCTCCTTATGCAGAGAATCTGCGCCAGTTGGCTGTAGAAACCCTATGTTGCAACAGAGACCTACCGTTGATGATGCCGTTAGGAAAAGGCACGACTGATTTCACCATTGAGACGGGCGCGCCATGCGACTCGGTGCGGTGTGTTGGTGAACCCACAAGGCCAGCTTCTCCTCTAAGCCAAGGTAATGTTGCTTGGGATCTTATCAATCAACTTTCGATTAATTTCTTAGGTATCAATGACGACAATGGCCAATCTGCCAATGACACCTTAAAGACCCTGTTAACCTTGATGATGAACAAAAACGACCATGCTCAGAGCAAACAAATTGACGGCATAATTGATGTCAAAATTCGTCAAATTACAAGTCGTTTGCCGTTTAGCGGACCGATTTGTTTTGGCAGAGGCGTCGAAATATCCATCACACTTGATGAAATGGCCTACGAAGGCAATAGCATATTTATGTTAGGAATGGTGCTCGAGCGCTTTTTTGCTCAGTACGTCAGCATCAATTCGTTTACGCAGTTAGTGTTGCATTCTTCAACCCGCGGAGAGGTTCACAAATGGCCCATTCGAATAGGCTTACGAAGCGCTATTTAGAGGATTTAAGTAACAACAAGGATGAGCTCTATGTGCAGGGCATGGAGCCTCTGTTGCGGTATATCGATGCGAATGCGCCTTTGTCTAAGCGTTTTGGCTATTCTATATCGCCAAAGCAAGATGCTGTCAGGCTTGGCCAGACACCTTTACTGCATTTTCATTCGTCGGCTTTTACAGGTGTAAGCTTTGACAAAGTTAATGGTAATTACAAATTAAAGAACGGCTATTGGGGTTTGTTTGGCATTAACGGCCCATTGCCAACCCACCTGACCGAGTATGTAATCGAGCGTAAGCATCGTTTCAAAGACAGTACTTTGACCGAGTTTTTGGATATATTTCATCATCGGTTTTTATCACTTTTTTATCGCGCATGGGCAGACTCACAACCGACTGCGAGCCATGACAGAGCTGATTCCGATACCTTTATGCGACGTATCTCGGTGTTTAGCGGTGCTGCTGGAGAGCAAACCGAAACGTTTGGCAAAAAAAGTAATATACAGCCTTATCTTGCGGGCTTGTTTAGCCAAAAAAATCGCAGCGGCAGCACACTCGCGCAAATACTGAGTGAATATATCAAGCAAAACGTCAGTATTAATGAATTCGAAGGGGCATGGTACGAATTGCAGCCCACAGAAAGAAGTCAACTAGGGCATGCTAATACATCCCTTGGTGTGGACAGCATTGCCGGCCTAAAGACCTTTCAGCGAAGCTTTAACTTTTCCATCGAAATTGGTCCTCTGTGTTATCAAGATTATTATGCCTTGGTCAGCAATAAAGCACGCTTTAGCAACCTAAAAAGCCTGGTGATAAAAACAGTCGGCAGTGAGTATTGTTTTACCATTAAGTTAGTGCTGAAGCCCCATCAAACGCAAGCCTCATATCTTGGTCAGTGTAAGCTCGGCATTAATTCATGGTGTCGACCAAAAGTGGCAGAACATTTACAGCCCGACGCATGCGTTGTGTTCGAACAAGCGTGTTAAATTAATAACAATAAGGAAAAGTATCATGGCAGAAATCAGTCGCGTTAATCTATTTGGTAAATTAAATCCTATCGCTTACAAAGCAGTCGAAAGCGCCACCGTTTTCTGTAAACTCAGAGGTAATCCGTATGTAGAGTTGGTGCATTGGTTTCAACAGATACTACAGTTACAGGACTCTGATCTTCACAAGATAATTAAACATTTTGATATTGACCCGTCGGTGTTAGCCAAAGATATTACCAATACCCTAGACACGCTGCCTAGAGGTGCTACCTCAATCTCAGACCTCTCGAGTCGTATAGAAGACTCTATTGAACGCGCATGGGTTTACGGCTCATTGGTTTACGGTGATTCCAAGGTGCGCATGGCATATGTCATTTTGGGTATGCTCAAGACGCGCGATCTCAAAAATGCTTTGATCAGCATGTCTGCAGAATTTAGCAAAATTAAAACGGAAGCTTTAGGCGATGATTTGCAGCAAATCGTGTCAGGCTCTAGTGAAGATAATTTGTCATCTCAGGATGGCTCTTTTGCGAGTGGCGAGCCAGGTACTTCTAGCGACGCAATGGCCCCTGCTGCAATGGGCAAACAAGAAGCGCTCAAACAATTTACTACCGACTTAACTGAGCAAGCCGCTAAGGGCGAATTAGACCCCATTATTGGCCGTGATGAAGAAATTCGACAGCTTATTGATATTCTTATGCGTAGGCGTCAAAACAATCCAATTTTAACAGGTGAGGCCGGCGTAGGTAAAACGGCAGTGGTAGAGGGCTTTGCTCATCGGATTAACAAAGGCGATGTGCCTCCATTGTTAAAAGGCGTTAAACTTTTATGCTTAGATATTGGTTTGTTGCAAGCTGGTGCTAGTATGAAAGGTGAATTTGAGAATAGATTGAAACAAGTGATCGAAGAAGTTAAATCATCCCCAACGCCGATTATAATGTTTATTGATGAAACTCATACCTTGGTGGGTGCAGGCGGCGCAGCAGGTACAGGAGATGCGGCTAATTTGCTCAAACCTGCCCTTGCACGTGGAGAATTGCGCACCATCGGTGCAACCACATGGGCTGAATACAAAAAACATATTGAAAAAGATCCTGCGTTGACGCGTCGTTTCCAAGTAGTCAAAGTCGAAGAACCTAGCGAAGAGCGGGCTATTCTGATGCTTAGAAATATTGCGAGTATGTTAGAAAAACACCATCATGTCGAAGTGTTAGATTCTGCTATTGAGTCGGCAGTCAAACTATCACATCGATATATTCCCGCGCGCCAGCTACCCGACAAAGCGGTGAGTTTGTTAGACACTGCTGCAGCAAGAGTTGCCGTCAGCCAATTCGCAACACCTGCTGAACTAGAAGATTGTAAACAACGCATTGAAAACTTAAAAAAAGAAAGTTCTATCTTAGAAAACGAAGCTGCTATCGGCATGGAAAACAGTGACAGAACAGAAAAAGTGCTTCAGCAACTCAAAGAAGAAGCGATATTAGAGGCCGACCTTACTGTCAAATGGGATGAGGAAAAAAAAGCAGTTGATGCATTGCTCGAGATACGCAGAAAGCTTCGTGATTTAATCAAACAGCAAAAAGAGTTTGAGGCTCAAGTGGCGGCACAGACTAAAGATCCTTCCAGTGTAAAAGAGAGCACCAACCAAAAAGAGAACACCGATGCGGCAACAGATGCATCTGCGCAGCCGCCATTAGTCGATTGCTCTGAGGAAATAGCAAAGACAAAAGTCAGCTTGAAAGAATTACACGGTTCACTTGAGAAACTGCAGGGAGAGAGTCCCCTTATTTTGCCTGCGTGTGACGAGCAGGCAGTTGCTGCAGTGGTTGCCGATTGGACCGGTATCCCAGTAGGCAAGATGGTTAGTGATGAGATCAACGTGGTTCTCAATCTAGCCAATATTATGAAAAAGCGGGTGATAGGTCAGGACCATGCAATGGAAATGATCGCCAAGCGTATCCAGACCTCTAGAGCGGGTTTGGATAATCCCAACAAACCCATCGGTGTGTTTATGCTGTGCGGTCCATCAGGTACGGGTAAAACAGAAACGGCACTAACGCTCGCTGAGTCATTATATGGCGGCGAGCAAAATGTAATTACCATCAATATGAGTGAGTTTCAAGAGGCACACACAGTGTCTACTTTGAAAGGTGCTCCTCCCGGTTACGTAGGTTATGGTGAGGGGGGAATTTTGACAGAAGCCGTCAGGCGCAAACCGTATTCTGTGGTCTTATTAGATGAAGTCGAAAAAGCGCATCCGGATGTACACGAAATCTTTTTCCAAGTCTTTGACAAAGGCGTTATGGAAGATGGAGAAGGGCGCATGATTGACTTTAAAAATACGCTGATTTTGCTGACGTCAAACGTTGGCAGTGAATTGATAATGAACATGTGCAGCGATCCAGAACTAATGCCAGAGCCGGACGGCATTACCAAAGCCCTGCGCGAACCGCAACTGCAGATATTCCCTGCAGCCTTGTTGGGTCGAATTGTTAGCATTCCTTACTATCCGCTGTCTAACGAAATGGTCAGCACCATCACTAGGCTGCAACTTGATCGTATCAAGCATAGAATTGAGTCAGGACAAGGGATCAAGTTTGATTATTCAGATGCTGTTGTCAAGCTTGTGGTCGGTCGTTGTACAGAGCTAGAGAGTGGCGGACGTATGATAGACTCCATTTTGACAAACACTCTGTTGCCTGAATTAAGTAATCAGTTTTTGACTAAATTACTCGAAGGCACACCCATTACGTCAGTAAAAGTGGGTGTTAAAAAAGACGGGTTTGACTATAAAATTACGCACGCATAATCCGACAACGTTATGACGAACTGCCTAGCGATTGAAAGGGCATTTAATTGGCAGCGTAAATAGCGTGGTAACTCATGCAATACATTCGGGATTAAACAACTACTATGGGCTGTGCGTCTGAGGAGTGTGTATGATACAACAGTATGCTTGTAAGCTTTGTCATCAATCGATGTCTTACATCAACTACAACCGCAGCCCCTATTGTTCTGAACCTGCATGTCAGCGAGCGTTAGCGCAGAATGTTATTACTCAAACCTCTGCGCTTGTGCAAGCACAAACAGAACAGGCAATAGACGGTTATTTTGAAACTCAGCAAACACCTAAAAAGCAAGCCAAGATATTAGCCGTGTTGCCGGCAAACACTGAAACGGTCATTGCTGCACAAGCACCAAGGCAGCAGTCTTTTTTGCAGCATTTGAGCCGCATTTATGATGATGTAGTGAACCACACCCCAGGGTTAAATAAGACTTACCCAAGTGATGACACACCCCAAGACTTGCCACAAGTAAAAGGCTTATTGTCCAAGGCTTGTGCCACTTGTAAGGGTTATTGCTGCCGTTTGGGTGCTGAGCACGCGTTTATTGACTATGCGTCGTTACGCACAACGCTGCAAAAACTGGCACAAGCACCTTCACAAGAATCGCAAGCTACGTCGTTAATACCTGACGTCGACGCGTCAATTGAAGACAGTATGGATAAACAACAGCTCATCTCGTTATATGGCGACTACTTACCGTCGCAAAGTTATTCTGATTCGTGCGTCTTTCAGGGGCCAAAAGGCTGCTCACTGCCGCTAACGATGAGGTCAATCACTTGTCGAACATATAAATGTGAGAGCCTGATAGGATATGAGCAACGTATTAAGAGTGATCAAACGAACCTAACGTATGCCACGGCAGCAACAGGACGCAAGGTAACCACTATCGCTATTTTTAGCGAAAGTCAATTTACCTACGTCACTGAAAAATAAAGTTATTTGGTGATTTTTTGCACCATTACAAAGAACATGGGTACAAAGAAAATTGCCAAGAAAGTGGCTGCTAACATGCCCCCAATCACCGCAATACCTATTGCGTTTTGAGAAGTCGCTCCCGCTCCATTTGCAAGTGCGAGAGGCGTTACACCTAAAATAAAAGCCATAGACGTCATGATGATGGGTCTAAATCGCTGTTTGGCGGCAGTTGACACGGCCGTCATAACATCTACCCCATTTTCGACTTGTTCTTTTGCAAATTCCACGATTAAAATCGCATTTTTTGCTGCTAAGCCTACGGTAGTCAAAAACGCGACCTGCAGATAAATATCGTTGGGTAAGTTAAATGCAAAAGCGGCTACAACTGCACCCAGTATGCCTAAGGGTACTACTAACAAAACCGATATTGGTACAGACCAACTCTCGTAAAGTGCTGCTAAGCACAAAAAGATAACCAAAATCGAAATCAAATACAGTTGACCGGATTGGGAACTGGCTTCTCTTTCTTCATACGATAGACCTGCCCATTCGACACCAAAGCCGCCTGATATTTCGCTCACAATCTTTTCCATCTCAGCCATTGCTTCGCCAGATGATATACCCTGCGCAGGATTACCTTGGATGTTTACCGACGCGATGCCGTTAAAGCGCTCCAGCTTTGGTGAACCGAAGGTCCATTGCGTGCTTGAGAAAGCGCTAAACGCTACCATTTCGCCATTATTATTGCGCACGTACCATTTTTCTAAGTCTTCAGGCGACATTCTATGCGGTGCATCAGCCTGCATATAAACACGCTTGATTCGGCCGTTATCGATAAAATCATTGACATAACTAGAGCCCCAAGCTATCTGCAAAGCGCTATTTATATCGTTTAAAGGAAGACCGAGTGCAGATGCTTTTTCGCTGTCTATGTCTATTTTAAACTGCGCTACGTCCGCCAAGCCATTGGGCCTAACACCCGCCAGTTTTGGGTTTTGAGCGGCCATTCCCAGCACTTGATTGCGAGCCGTCATCAGCGCCTCGTGACCAGCGCCTGTTCTGTCGACCAATTGCATGTTAAAGCCCGTTGCATTGCCCAACTCCTGGATCGGAGGCGGTAAGATAGGAAACGCAATTGCATCTTGAATCTGGGAAAACGCGCCATACGCCTGATTCACGATTGCAAAAGCACTGTTTGATTCATCTCTGTCATTCCAATCCACTAGATGAACAAAACCCATCGCCGCATTTTGTGCTTGACCGGCAAAGCTAAAACCAACAACGGTGAATAAGTCTGAGGTTACATCACCATGCGTGTCTAAAAAGAAATCTTCTGCTTGTTTGACAGATTCGAGTGTGCGTTGGGCGGTCGCGCCCGGCGGCGTGCTTAGCAGCATCAAAATGCTGCCTTGGTCTTCGTTGGGTAAGAATGAAGTAGGCAAACGCAAAAAGATGATTACCATGACGCCCACCAATGCGCCATATACCGCTAAATAACGCTTTACGCGTTGAGCGATGTGCACAGTCGCACGTTCGTAGCCATCGCGACCTTTATTAAAGTTGCGATTAAACCATCCCACGAATCCTTTGCTGCGGTCTTTGTTGGGGTCGTGAGGTTTTAACAATGTGGCACAAAGTGAGGGTGACAATATAATCGCGACCAATACAGAAAACCCCATTGCAGATACAATCGTTATTGAAAACTGTCGATAAATCGCGCCGGCTGAACCACTAAAAAAAGCCATTGGGATAAATACGGTTGATAATACCGCGGCTATGCCCACGAGTGCGCCAGTTATCTGGCTCATCGATTTCTTAGTTGCTTCCTTGGGAGATAGGCCTTCTTCATCCATGATTCGCTCAACGTTCTCTACGACCACGATAGCGTCATCTACCAATAAGCCTATGGCCAATACCATGGCAAACATTGTGAGTACATTAATACTAAAGCCAAATGCATAAAGAACACCAAACGTGCCCAACAAAACCACTGGCACTGCAATCGTTGGAATGAGTGTTGCGCGCCAATTTTGTAAGAACAGTAACATGACCAAAAAGACCAATACGACCGCTTCAATCAGTGTCTGCACAACTGACTTTATGGAAAGCTCTATAAAAGGTGACGAATCCAATGGGTAAACGACTTGAACACCGGCAGGTAAAGTAGATTTTAGCTCATTCACCCGCGCTTTTACTCTATCAATTGTATCAAGCGCATTTGCACCGGTCGCCAAGCTAACTGCCATACCTGAAGCTGGTCTGCGCTTGTAGCGCACAATTACGTCATACGACTCTGCGCCTAATTCGACGCGGGCAACGTCGCGCACGCGAACCTGAGAACCATCGGTGTTGACGCGCAAAACAATGCGTTCAAAATCCTCAACGGTCTTGAGCCGAGATTGTGCTTGAATAGTTGCGTTGATTTGTTGGCCTTCGATGGCTGGCATGCCGCCTAATTGGCCTGCAGATACATCGGTATTTTGCACAGTTACTGCGTTGCGAACGTCCAAAGGAGTCAAGCTAAAGCTATAAAGTTTGGCTGGGTCTAACCAAATGCGCATAGAACGCTGCGAACCAAAAACACGCACGTTACCCACGCCGTCGATTCTGGAAATTGGATCTCGAAATTGCGAAACCAACATATCACTTAGGTCAAACTGACTAATATCTTCATTGTCAGAGTAAAAACCAACGACCAGTGCAAATGCTGCATTTGACTTGGTCACTGTTACGCCTTGCTGCTGAACCTGTTGTGGAAGCAAAGATATGATGCCTTGGACCTTGTTCTGGGTCTGTACTTGAGCGATATCAGGATCAGTGCCGGGTGCAAAGCTAAGGGTGATGGTGGCCGAATTATTGGCACTGCTTGCAGAAAAATAACGTAAGTTATCAATCCCAGATAGGCTTTGCTCAATAACTTGTGTCACCGAGTTTTCTACTGTCTCAGCAGAGGCGCCAGGATAAGCAGCCGTAATCGAAACGGTTGGTGGAGCAACTTTGGGGTACTGCTCTATTGGTAGTAACGTGATTGCGAGTACACCCGTTAGCATAGTAATAATAGCCAGTACCCATGCAAATACAGGACGTTCGATAAAAAAGCCAGCCATAAATTTGCGTTCCTAATTCTTTACAACTTTATATAAGAGAGGGCGCCAATGACGGTCGCCTTAGATAGTGTTTGAGCGTATTTTTCTAATTGGCAGCAGGCTGCCACTGAACTGGCTTTACTGTTGCGCCAGGTCTCACTTTTTGATAGCCCGACACGATCAATAACTGACCAGCATTAAGGTCTGCAGTGACGACATAATCAGATCCAATTGACTTAATCGGATTAATTTTTTGGGCCACGACTTGATTGTTAGTATCGACTAAATAAATCATTAAGCTGCCATCGGGTTGACGCATAGTGGCGCGCTGAGGAACCAAAACAGCCTCTTTAGCGCCGACATGAACTCTTGCCTTCACGAACAACCCTGGTAGTAGTATGCCGTTTGGATTAGGTACGATGGCGCGCAAGGTCACAGCCCCAGTGGTCTGGTCTATAGTGACTTCTGAAAACTTTAGCTTGCCTTGTTGAGCATATGCTTCATCACTGTTTTCACTTATCAACAAGGAGACTGGCAACGCTTGCTGTTGTTGCATCTCTTTACGCAATTCTAGAATGGCGGATCCTGACTCTTGCATGTCTACAAATATTGGGTCTAGTTGAGTAATGGTTGCAAGCTGTTGTGATTGATTTCCAGTGACTAATGCACCCTCTGTGACATAGGACCGACTAATTTGACCGTCGATTGGCGCATATACTTTAGTGTAGTCTACGCTTACTTTAGCAACGTCTACTTTGGCTTCCGCGACACTTATATTCGCGCTTGCCTGTTCATTTTGAGCGATTACATCATCAAACTCTTGTTGGCTGACGGCATTTCTAGCTGCTAAGTCTTTGTATCGCGCCGCTTTAGCCTGCATCGTTTTCTGGTTGGCTATTGCGCTCTTAACATCCGCTAAAGCGCTATTTAGCTGCGCTTTGTAGCGCGCATCATCTATTTGATATAGCTGCTGACCTTGCTTAACTTTGGCACCTTCTTCAAAGAAACGTTTGGTTATTACACCATCAACTTGTGGACGCACTTGCGACTGTTTGAATGGCGTTATACGACCTGGTAAATCCATTGAAATGTCAACGCTTTGAGTGCTTAGTGTCATCACCGATACAGTCTGCGCCGGCGGTTGCGCTTGGCTCTGGCCAGCGTCGGGGGCGTCAGAGCAGCCATACGCAGCGAGTGATAACAACGTTGTCGCCAAACTGATTCGAAAGAAATGCATGCTTAAACCTTTGAGAGAAACTTATATTAGGCTAGACAAGCACTAATTTATTGATTACCGTAATATACATACATGAATGTATGTTGTCAATTTGCATACATAGAGATTATTTTAGAAACACGAAATCCTGAGTAGTAGATTTGTTTCTTCGGCTTTCGTTTTTGAGGTAGCAGTTGTGGTTAGAAAGACAAAAGAAGACGCTGATATTACCAAGCAATCTATTTTGGATGCAGCTGTCGTGCTGTTTAGCGAAAATGGTGTTGCAACCACCTCGCTGGAAAAGATTGCCAAAGCGGCGAATGTTACCAGAGGCGCGGTTTATTGGCATTTTGCTAGCAAGCAAGAGATCTTTGAAGCTCTGCATGACAAACTTCATACGCCTTTTATTCAAATTATTACTGATGGTTTAGACACGGGTGGCGATAATGCAATGGCGCAATTGCAGTATGTCTGCACAGAGCTGTTGATAGACTTAGAAAGGGATATGACTAAACGCAAAATTGCGACGTTATTTTTATTGCGCTGTGATTATTCAGGAGAACTCTCGCGTAGCAAAACACGATTCAACGAAAAGAAAAAGCAAAAACATCTCACGTTATCTCGTTATTTTGACAAAGCCATTGAACAAGGCGTTCTGCCTAGCAGCACTGATTCAAAGTTGCTTAGTATTGGTGTAAGTGCATACTTACGAGGCATAGCGGTTGAATATTTGGAAGATCCAGATGTATTTTCGTTAGAACAAAATGCGGCACAACTGATTGGTATGTACTTTGGTAGCCTCAAGCCAGATTAATAAACGATGCGGATGACGTCATACCTTAAGGATAGTCTGTCTTATACTGCTTGCGCATAGACAACACTTCTTCACTGTCGTCCCAAAAAATTGCAATAGCCAGTACTAAGACAATTAACATATAGAACCAATAAGGCAAACGGCCGTCATCGTATTGCTTTGCAGAAACGGAGACTGATTCATAAAGCGTTTTATTTGACGCCATATTGGTTGAAGAAATGCCTCTTTCAATCTGGTAGTGGTTAAACAATGTTAGTGATGCCAAATTGTCATAAGCGGGATAATTATCTTTTACAAATGGGTCCTGCATCTTGGTAGTCACCGACGCGTCGGCATTGGCGGTTTTGGTACTGATGAAAAGTACCGATGCGATAGTTAGAAAAATAAAAAATGCATTTTTCATAGCAGCTTCCTTCTATGCTGTGCTCGTTATAAAGATAACGCAGTACAAGGGATAAGCGTTTGTCAATTTGTTGCAAACACTTGCCATTTTGTTGCAAAGGACTATTTTTTTGCGGTGCTTATTTCAGAAGGAGAAACACCTCGATGTTTTTTAAAGCGCTTAGAAAAGTAAGCGAGACTTTCAAATCCACACGCGTATGCGACTTCTGAAATCGACATAGCCCCCTCTAATAGAAGGCTATCAGCTTTTAGCATGCGCTGCTTAACGATCAGATTTAAAGGTGTATCACCACACTCTTTCTTGCACTTACGGATTAGGGTATCGCGCGTCATGTATAGTGCGTCCGCTAACTTTTCCGCATTGAAAAGCGGATCATGAAGTTCACGCAAGATTGTTTTTAATACTTTTTGCGAAAAGTCATCTTGTTTATTGCTTTGCGTCGATACAGCCGTCAGACTCTTGGTTTTTTCACGCATCATTTTGCGCGCATTAATTTGTGCGTTAACCCGCATGATTAATTCAGAAGTATCGAACGGCTTGGTTAAGTAATCATCAGCGCCTACGCTAAATCCCGCTACTACTTCGCGTTTTGTGGCTTTTGCGGTAAGCAGAATAATGGGGATAGTGCGGGTTTGCGGGTTAGCTTTAGCAAGCTGTGTGAGTTCCAAGCCCGTCATAACCGGCATATTGACATCTGAAATGATCAAATCAGGAAGTCGACTAACGGCTTTGTGATAGCCCTCTTGTCCATTACTAGCCTGTATAATTCGATAGCTAGCTGAGAGCCTCAAGCTCATAAAATTAAGCAGTTCTTGGTTATCATCCACGATCAATAGCGTGGTAATGTCTTGCGCAGAATTATGCTGGGATTCTAGCACCAACTCATTAATTTCCAGGTCATTGCCGTGGTCAGTAATGTGCGATTGAGCGCCTAACAATCGTTCGCTTAGCGCCTTATCATTTCGCTGATTAACGTTTATAGGTTCTATGATTTGGTCGGGAGAAAAGTGTTCGCTGCCTTTTATGAGCTTTAGAACAAAGCAACAGCCATTCGCATCAAGCGGATCGTCAACCAGACTGGCATCGCCATGATGCAACTGCATGATCTCTTGCACCAGCGCGAGCCCAATTCCAGTTCCAGGAGTGGATAGGTTTTCCGATGACTTATCTTGATAAAAACGCTCGAAAACTTTACTTTTGGCGTGCTGACTAATACCCACACCGTTGTCAATGACGTGCACAGCTACACTTTCTTCATCGCTGTGCAGCTCAATACGTATGTGTGTACTAGTGCCACTATACTTAATTGCATTGGACAATAAGTTCGCAACACATTTATCAAACTGGTCCATATCAAACCACAATAACAACGGTTCCTCACAGTTTACAACATGAAGTGTCTGATGATTTTGTATCGCCCACGTTTGAAAACGCTCACATATGTTTCTCAATAATGCGGCAATATCATATTGTGCAATCCTCAAAGGCAACTTGCCTGCTTCTAAGCGATTCATGTCAAGTACTTGTCCAACCAGAGCAAGCATTTTGTTAGCGTTGTTTAGCGCGGTAGTTGCAAGATGATGGACGCCGCTGCTAAGTTCAGATTTGTGCTCAGATATGAGTGTTTCAAGGGGCCCTATTGTCAATGTTAATGGCGTCCTGAACTCGTGCGAAACGTTACCAAAAAAGCGATCTTTTAATAGTTGCTGTTGCCGCAATTCCTCTACTTTTTCGTTTACCTGTTTTGTTCTTTGCGCGACTTTTTGTTCTAACGCGCGATTGGCAGACTCCAAAGCCGTCATTCGCCATTTTTGGATAAACCACGCAAAGCCAAACAAAACGCCTAACGCAACCAGTACATAAATAACGTACGCAGTGGTGGTTAAGTACCACGGGGCCAAAATCTGGAAAGCCACTTGTGCACCCGTTGTGCGGCCCCAGGCGTCTTTCGATTCTAACTCAAATACATAGCTTCTCGCGGATAATTGCGTAAAATCACGATACGTCTCTCGCGTCCAGCTAGACCATGTTTCGTTGTTGCTATTTAATAATCGCGAGCGATAAAGAGCAGGATGAGGAGAGCTGTTGTCACTTGACGCATAGCTAAAGCGCAGATCATTTTGTTGTGGTGTAAGTGCAAGCTTGTCATCATTGTTGGTGCCAAATGCAAGTGCTTGCTTGTTTGATTCCATACCTCGAATATTAACAGAGGCAATCGGTGGTAATACCTTAGCTTTTTGTATATTGATGCGAAAAATCTCATCTTTATCTCGGACAAACCAAAGTATGTCATGTGAATCGTTGACGGAACTCAACACCGGATTTGACTGAGTTGTTACAAATATGCTATTGAAACCTCCCGCAGGTACCGAATCAAAAATTAAAGTGCTTTCCTGCCAATCACCTTCTTTGGTTTCCTCAAAATAGCCGCTACGACCATTTTTTCGGTACCATATTTTTTGTAAGCGGGTACTTGAGTCTAATGTTTGTACTAATTGATCAATGCGATGACTATCGTTAAACCAATCCTTAGGAAACATCGGCAGGTTAGCCTCTACTAGGCGGTCACTGTCGTACTTGAGCAATCGACCAGAAGAGCCAAATATTGCTTCACCGTCGATTTCAAAAATACTCACGGGACCTAACCCTAGACCATCTTTGGTTGCAAATGACCGAACAGGGGCTGCGGCACCCAGTTTTGAGATGTGGTCAAACTTATACAACGCTCCTGTGGCGGAACCTGTCCATAGTGTGTCTCGCTTATCGATGACTAAACTAACTAAGTCATTCATAGATTTAGAAAAGGGAATATGTTGCCATTGCTTACTTTGATTGCTCAATATAAAAGCGCCGTCGGTCGCGCTGGCTACTATATTGCCATTAGAATCTTGGTTCAATATCCGACCTAAGGCAGTCTGCAAAATGAGGTCTTGCGTTGCTGTTTGCGGGCCATCATCACTATCTTTTTTTGGCGACACTGTTATTTGAAAAACACCACCAAACCAAGACTTTAAGAGCGTACCATCATATTCCAAGAGGTCTACGCTGCTCTCTGTGTTAGGAGATATCGCTTGAAAGGAAGCGGACTTTGTTTTGTTCTTA
>Ga0115565_10000190_pt1 | contig 51440 bp, 52 predicted proteins | sample COGITO_mtgs_1105_FD_87199 | JGI IMG/M metagenome (GOLD analysis project Ga0115565, IMG submission 87199) | Pelagic marine microbial communities from North Sea - COGITO_mtgs_110530 | ecosystem: Environmental > Aquatic > Marine > Epipelagic | place: Germany:Helgoland, sampling site Kabeltonne... | reverse complement strand
CTTAAACCTTGGTGGTAAAAGAATACGGTGAAGTATTCTTAAACCTTGGTGGTAAAAGAATACGGTGAAGTATTCTTAAACCTTGGTGGTAAAAGAATACGGTGAAGTATTCTTAAACCTTGGTGGTAAAAGAATACGGTGAAGTATCCTTAAACCTTTGCATAAGTCTATAAAAATTAAAAGGGGTCATTAATTAAAAAAAAAATCAATTTTTATTATTACAATTAGGACATTTAATATAACAAGTAGTATTTTCTAAAATTATATTTATACAATCTTTACATAATCCTATATGACCACACTTTGTATATATCTCAGTTGCATTATTCGTTTTACAGACTTGACATAAAATAAAATCAAACTCAATTTTTGATTTGTCTTTTTTATCATTAGATATCTTACCTCCCATTTTACTAAAAAAACAAGTTTAGTTTTAAGTGTTTTCATAAGACCCTCATAATAATAAAATTAATATTTAATACTTTTAGACGAATAAATAAATGTTAAACAACCAATCATTAAAGAATTATATTATATGTATTGGTTGTAATTATAACGGATCCTTATCTGGTTGTGTTAATGACTCAATCGCTATGTATAATACTCTTTCAAAGTTAAATCCTGAAAAAATTTTTCTTTTGAATGATGATCAAGAACCAGTTACAACTAATAGTATAAGTAAAATATTAAAAGAAATACATGAAAATGCATCATTTTCAAATTATAAAATAATAATAACATTTGCTGGCCACGGACATGTAGGAGGTAAAATCCAACTTTCTGATAAAATTATAGATTATAATAAGATTTATGAGTTAATAAATAGAGGCTCACAAAGATTATTTAGATTATTACTAATATTAGATAGTTGTTATTCAGGAGGTTTTATTAATTTAAAATCCTTTGGTAATATAGCTAATATAGAAATAATTACATCATGTAATTCGTCTCAAAAATCATCAGAAAGTACTTCATGTCAGATTATAAAAAGAATTAACAAGAAAAAAGATTTTATTCCAATAAAAAACTGTTTTTATATAGGTATTTTTACTTATAATTTTACTAATATTGTTGAACAACTAATTATTGAAGCTATAGAATTAAGTTGGGAAAATATATTTAGTAATAATATTTGGGATATTATTAAAGAAATAGCTGATCAAACTTATCAAATAAAATAAATTATTATTATTAATATATAAATGAATAATAATAATTGTTGTTCCATCTGTATAGATACTCGAGAAAATAATAAAGATTTTTGTTGTTACCAATGTAAAAATTCATTTCATCAAGATTGTATTAATCAATGGATTTCAAAAAATCCTTCTTGTCCAATATGTAGATACAAATTTCAAAATTACGATGAATATTTTGACTATGAGTTAGAACAATTAATTGTATTAAATGATGTAGACATATTAAATGCAATTATAGATTTCTATAAGGAGATATTCTTTAATTTTATAAGATTTTTTTTTCCCTTTTTTTAAATCAATCACAATATATATTTCTTAGGGGAATACAACACCCAAGCTTTCTGGTTTTACTTCACCGCAATTATAATTATAAGTATAATAAGTCATTGTTTGTTCTATTCCATCTAATTTTAATTCTTTAATATCTTTAGAGATACCAAAAGTTTCTAAACAGTTAAATATATCAAAACCCATTTCTTTAGTAATTAAAAAAGTGTAATTTAACAAATCTATTAATTCTGTTTTACTTCTTTCTATTCTAAGTAAATTAATTGGTTTTAAAATTAATTGATGATTTTTGTCTTGATAAGGTAAAGAGTACAAACTAATAAAATCTGTAATTTCATCTTCATTATCTTTAACTACAAATGTATAAATTGGTCCTAAAGGATTTCCGTCTTTATTAAATTTATTTCCATAATAATCTGAAAACAATTTTTGATTTGGAAATTCAACAGTCAAAGTATAATTTTTTAAATTTTTCTTAAATAATTTATATGCTGATTCAATATCATCTTCTCTCATTAAAGACATATTTAATGCTTGGGTAATTTCTATGTCTTGATAATAATTTTTAAAATCTAAATCTTCTTTATATTTTGATTCAACAATATCCACTTGAATCAATTTATCAATATTCAAATATCTTGAATACATTTTAACATCTACTATTTTTTCAAATGGTAAATCATTAGAAGTAAATATCGGTGCTGTTAAAAGTTTTGGATTTGTTAATCTAACTATTCTTATTAATTCTTTAATTAAAAATCCAGCTAATCCAATACTTCTCAACTCAGGTTTAATACATAAATGATTTACAATTGCAGTTTGAATACTTTTACCTTGAACTTTTAAAAATACAGGTACAGCTGTTATTAAACCAACTAATACACCTTTATCTGTTCTTACACCTAAAAACCAATCATTAATGTTATCTAATTTTTTTATTTTGTAACCTTCCAAATCTAATTCTAAAGACCATCTTAAAAGATCTTGAGTATAAGCTAAATGAAAATCTTCTTTTTTTGAATTATAATTTTCTAATATAAATTGATGAAATTCTTTAAATTCATTTTCATCAGATATATTAAAACTACACCATTTTAAGAGTGATGGTAAAGGAGTGGGTTTTTCTTTAGAAATTTTTAATGTATTCTTGTCGATAACTCCTACCGATTCTGTATCTTCTCTTGTTACTGGTTGTTTATCCCAGAATATATGTTTTTCCATAATAAATATTGAAATTAATTTTTTTTTATGTGGTTTTATTATAAAAAAAAAATATAAAAAATGGCTATTCCAAATGAAGACGCTTTAATAACATTATCTGCAGAAGACGCTTTGATTAAAGAAATGTCTAAGTTAGCAACTCCTGCTGATATATTTTTTCATGACTTACAAAAAAGTCATTGTTATACTCTATTTCCTGGAAAATTTATTAGAGGTGATGAAATTCCTGAAGATTATAAAAAGTATTATTTTAATTTTAATAGAGGAATATTTAGTAATTTAAATGCTGAAAAATTAAGATTTTTCAGAAAATTATTTCATAAATTATTTAGTAAATATGGTTCTATAACTTTTAAAGCTGAAGTACTTAAAGATGATAAAGTAGAAGTATTTGTATTTGATACATTTGTAGTAAGATTTTATGATTGTAGTATTTTAGATAAACAAAAAGCTATTTTTAAAATTCAAAATGAACACCCTAATTTGGAAAGAATATATGAAGCTAAAGAATGTGAAGATGATAATTTTGGATATATTGTATCAGAAAAATTAATTCCTCTGGTATATATGGAAAATTCTGATTTAAAATTAAATAGAACCATTGTTAATCCAGATAATCTTACTAAACTAAAAAATGATATTAAAAATGCTTTATCATTTTTACACGGTAAAAATATTAGACATAAAGATGTTAGATTAGATAATATAGGATTTAGACCTAAAGATTCCAAATTTGTTTTGTTTGATTTTGAAGGATCCGGTTTTGAATCTGATGTTAGATTATTGGAATATGATAAAACGGATTTTGATAAATCATTAAAATATCATGAACTTGAATAAAACAATGAGTTTTTTTTATTCAATAAAATTTCATAGATTTGAATAAGACTTCCTATTTTGTATATATTATTTATTTTGTTTAATCCTAAATATTTAAGATCCATATATATTTTTTTAGGATTACAATACAATAAATATATTTTTTCTACTTTGGTTAACATTTTTACTTTATCTAAAATATTTTGTGATAACCCTTGATATCCAGGACTTAAAAATAATATATATTTTCTATCTTCTAATTCAAAATCTTCTTTTCTTTGATAAATAGTTTTAATATTTGTTATTTTATTTTCTTGTAAATCTTTTAACATATTTTGATGTGTTATTTGGCAAGGAATAGAACAAGTAATTTTATTAAAATATCTATGAGTTAAAATTGATATTGGAGAAGAGGTTCTACCATAAATAAATAATTCTGAATAATTACTATCTTGTTTTAAAATATTGGAAATCTGATTATACATTAAATTTGCAAAATCATTATTTGATTGGCAAAATGTATAAGGACTCAAATGAAACTTATAATCATCTATTAATTCATAAATAGTATTATTACCTTTTAATAAAAATATGTTTTCTTGTTTTTCTGGTTTTCTCTTATTTTCTCTAAATTGATAATAAAATGAATTGACATTTAATAAATTAGCTAATTTATTTAATTCTTCTAGATATTCATATTTAGGATTAATTAAAATTAATAGCATTGATTGATTATTTGTTACAACTTTTAACCAAATAGATTTCCAAAATTCTAAATTGTACTGACTTTCTAAATTAATAAAATTAATTACCAAATCATAAATTTTAAGTAAAGCATCATTGAACAAACTTCTATCTAATTCTAAATTAAAATCAGTAAATACTTGATTTCTTAACATTATTTAAATAAATATACATTTTATTTAAGTAATGAAATTCATTTCTTTAGGATCCTCCTGCAGTATAGCCGAAAATTTAAGGCAATTGAATTTAAGGGATCAAGCTTTACCATTTGATTGGATTAAAGTTAATAATTTTAAGAATATAAATTTAATGATTCAAGATAATTTTAATAAATTATGGAATTCTAATTATTTTAATTTGGTTAAAACTAGTTCCAAATTTTTTTATTTACAAGATAATTTAAAAAAAGTTTATATCGATATGGACATTTATCAAAATACTAAATATAATGCTACATTCTATCACGATTTTCCATCTAATTCAAATAACCTTTATGAAAATTTTATTGAAAAATATCAAAAAAGGGTATCTAGATTTTTAAATATTTTACAAGAGAGTAATTCAATAATTTTCATTAGAGAACAAATTAATCCAAAGCAAATATGTATTGACGATCTGTTAGAATTTTATCAGTTAATTCATAAAATAAATCCAAACTTGGAATTTAAATTAGTGATAATTCTTAATAATTTTTTAAAAAAAGATATTGATAAATTAATTAATTTTTGTGATTCACAAAAATGGATTGATTTCTTTGTTGAAGAAACTAGAATTAAGTCGTGGCAAAGGAGTGATATTATCAAACCTATACTTAATCAAATTTGTCATGATCAAAATCAGAATCAGAATCAGAATCTTCAGAGTCAGATTGATTTGTAGAATATTCAATATCAATATCTGTATTAAATTTTACGTAATCTATTGTAATTTCTGGTTTAATTCCTAATCTAAAATATGTTGTTAAAACTGCAATATACATATAATTGAATAAATATAAAAACAATTCCAGAGGGTACACAAATATTATTTTAAATAAAAGATTCATTTGCATCTTAAGTTCATTAATATTTATAGTAAATTTATTATTCATATAAATTATGTAAGATATTTTATCTAAATTATTATTATAAGATGAATAATTATTTATATATTATTTCATTAAGATATTGCCCATTTTGTATTAATACTAGGAGATTATTAGAAGAAAATAATATAAAACATCATGACAATATTATTAAGGATGAAGAAAAATTCAAGTATAAAACTCAAGAAATATCTACTTTTCCACAAATCTATTATGTTAAGAATAAATTAGAAAAAAAAGTGCTTATTGGTGGTAATAGTGATTTAGAAGATATTATTGACTTAAATAATAATATTAAAACCGATACTAATAAACAAATGGATCAATTAATTACCAATTTTTTATCTACACACCCTAAAATTAAAAAAAAAATTCTATTAAAAGTACTTTATTTAATAAATAAAAAAGATATTGTTGATATGGACGGAGGTTCTTACAATAATTTAAAAGACGGTTCTTACAATAATTTAAAAGACGGTTCTTACAATAATTTAAAAGACGGTTCTTACAATAATTTAAAAGGCGGTTATGACCAAAATTTATTTACTGCATATTCAGCTAGTCAAATAACACCTGAATTATTTAAAAACTTTTTAGGAAAAGCAATAATTTTTATTAGTGGTAAACAAAAATCAGGATTTTTTTCCAGTTACAATAATAAGATGGAAATATATGAAATTTTAGAATATAATAAAACAAGAGACAATCTTATTCAGATAAAAGCAAATTTAGTACAATGGGAGTGTCATGACATTTATTGTACCATGAAAAGAAGAAGTGATATTATATTAACTCCTGAATTAATACAAGAAAAATTTGTAGATATTGAATTTACTCAATTTTTAGTAACTAAAGACAATTACAAAATTGTCGAAAAACAAAAACAAGATTTAACAAAACTTAAACCTGGGGACATTATCCCACTCTTATCTAAATACGGTGATTATCAAGGACAATATTTGGTTTCAGAAGAAGATATCGATGCAGATATTCAAAGCAAATATTTCTTTTATGTAGTTTCAATTACTAATAGTAATATTATACCATTAGTAGAATCCAATAAAAAAGATAATTTAGAACAAATAGCTAAAATATCAGAACCTGTACAATTAATAAAATCTGATGATAAAACAAAAACTCAAACAGCAGAAAAAGATAAAACTCAAACAGCAGAAAAAGATAAAACTCAAACAGCAGAAAAAGATAAAACTCAAACAGCAGATAAAAAAAATATTCAAATAGCAGAAAAAGATAAAACTCAAACAGCAGATAAAAAAAATATTCAAATAGAAGATAAAAAAAATATTCAAATAGCAGATAAAAAAAATATTCAAATAGCAGATAAAAAAAATATTCAAACAGCTGGATCTTTAAAGAAAGAAGACGATAAATTAAAAAAAGAAGAAAACAAATTAAAGAAAGATTTAGAAGACCAAGAACAAGAACCAGAAATTAAGATTGATATAGAAAAGTCTACATATCAAATTAGCTCTTTCGGATTTGAAATTGGGCATAGGGTAGATACTTACCCGATTAATGAAAATAAATCATATAATTTAGGATCCAAAAATGTCGGTTTCTTTAAAAATCTAATTGATAGCACAACTGATGGTAACTGGATCATCCTTGAAAAATTTTAAAAAAAACACTTGATTCCCTAAAAGTGGTTTAAAAAACAATTTTAAAAAACTTCTAATTTAAAACATGAAGTTTAATTAAATATTTAATTATTTAAAACAATAATTAAATATTTGTAAATAATATATAAGATGGGATTAGCTTTTTCAGCAATGATGGATGAATATAAACTTTTTGAAACTAAGGATTATAATGATCCTAATATTGACGCCATAATACTGAATGAGATGGAAAAAGGGCAATTAGATAATTTTTATATAAAATATCATGAAAATTTAAACAATAATAAGGGTGATAATAATGGATAAATTTTCTTTATTAATTTTAAATGGGAATGATGTTGTCAAATATGATAATTGCATATCATTATTATTTTCGTAAATCTGATAATGATAAAAATACTAATCAGAAGAGATATGATGATACTACTAAAAAAAGAACAGGTAGTGAGTTAAAACCTTTAATTGATTCTAATTTAGATTTAAAGGATGAGTGACATTTAATCAATAATGGGCATAATATTTACTAAAATATTAGAATGTGATATTAAATTAAATATTTTTGGAAAGAATTTAAAACCTAAAAAACTTTTAGATCGTCCTTTATTAGACATTTCTAATAATGATGAATATATTTCTTTTGACGAAGTTATTAAATAAAATTTGATAATTTATTATTTAAGAGTTAATTAAATAATATATTATATATAAAATGGATTCTCTTAAATTTTATGTGGTAGTATCTTACAAATCCGATGCTTTATCATCTTTTCCAGATGTAGTTATTAATGGAATGTATCCTGACTTGAAAAGTTCTATAGATAGGCAACTAGAAATCTGCGGAGGTCAACATAAGCCTTCGGGTGCAGGTAATAATAGTGTCTATGGATTGAACGGAGTAGTTTCATGGATCAAACAAGTGTCAGTCGGAGATTTAGATAATTGGAATGTTAGAAGTCCAGATAAAGTTATATATCAAGAAAATAAAAATGTTGTAGCAAAAAGTAATGCTTAACTTTTGTTATTTGTTATTAATATTAATTTATAATTATAGAGTAATATTAATTATTTTTAATAAACAATATTAAATATTTAGTTAACTTATGCAGTGTAAGTTGTAGTTATATTAACTAAATTATCTACATTATTAGGAGCAGTATTTACAGCTACACCATTTAATTTTAATGTAGTATTTCCATTTTGAGTTGTATTTAATGTTGCAATTTGGCTATTATCTTGTTTAGTTAATTCTATGTATGTTCCATTTTCTAATTTAGTAGCTTCATATTTAGCATCATTTTTATTAAATTTGTAGATATGAACATCAGTTAATGCATTAAATGTAGCTCTAACACCAAAATGTTGACCATTTTCTAAAGCTGTAGTATTTAAATTAGCATGAGCAATATCAAAAATTTTAGCATTAGTAGCAATATCTATTTTCATTTCAACAGCAAAACCTGTTTTAATGTCTAAATGAACACCTTTAACATCAGCACCAGCAGCAGAAGTGTCATCAGCTATTATGGTTATAGTTTTAGTACCAGCAGAATTAAATTCTACTTTGTATAAACCATCATTAGCAGCAGTACCATCATCGTGATAGAAGTATAATATTCTAGATGTTGCTGTAAAATCAGACCAAGTGGAACCATCACTAATTTGTAAAATGGCATTAGCTTCATCTAAATAAAATTGATTTTCATTTCCTGCAGCAGCAGCTGGTTTAGTGCCTCCATTTTTGATAGCTAATCTTCCACCAGTGAAGACATCAGTAATATTTTGTGAAGCTTTAATATCAGTAATTTGTTTTTCTAAATTAAATGAATTGGCAATAATATTACCAACTTTAATATTATTAAATAAAGTATAATTTGGCATTTTTTCTTTTTTTGTTTTCTTAATATTAATAGATATTTTAATTAAATATATGGTAGATGGTTTTTTTACCATATATTAATTTTTTAGACTATATTTAAACTATTATTGTAATATGTTTTTAACAGTTGTTATCATCATTACATTTTGAGCAGCTGCTGTTATTGCATAAAGGTTGATGATTATTGCTGCAGTTAGTGTGGTCATGATTATTACAGTGACAACTATTGCTATGGCTATGGCTATGGCTATGCACAGTACCGTCAGCATGTGTATGTTCATTATCATGTTTATTTTCAATAGATTTAGAATATTTACTAGGAATGTAAAAATAGAATACACTAAATTCAATTACAACTTTTATTGCTTTAGAACCGTTAGGTTTATTTAATCTTACTGCGAAAAAATCATTACATACTTTTTTTAATCTGTTAATAGATTCACATCCTACACCCATATCAACAGATATAAAGTCAGGAGTACCATCTAAATGAACATAACAATTAGAAGTAAAATAATCTTTATCACAATTTGTACCTATGTCTTCAACTGAGTATCCAGGACTACAAGAAGTTTGAGTTGGATCAATTTCTATTCTATAATAAGAATAAGGAACTCTGAAATCGTTATATTTAACAGTTTCGTCTTCTAAATGAAGATATTCCCAAATTCTTTTACATGAATAAGCAACTTCAGCTCCTGCAGGAAAATGGAACTCAACTGATGCTGTGGCTTCTCTCATATGAGTGCCATTGATTTCACCTTTGAAACCAGTCATGATTCCATTAAATAAATTTACTTTTTTCAACACCATATTTTATATTATAAAACTAAAATTTTTTTTTTTTACTACTCACAGGTATCCTTCATTCAAAATTAAATTTTTTAATGATTTTTTGTTTTTCTAAAAAAACTATTTTCTCCCGCAGAATTAAGTATAAAATGAATGACAATCAATTCTTATTTAATTATGATCAAAATAATAATTATGAAATTTTTCAACAAAATGATATAGAAGTTGTACAAGATAATACCTATTTATCAGAAGAACCTAAAACAGAAATTCTTGAACCTCAAGAATTAATACAGGAACAAATTCCGGTTGAACCAGAACCTATTAAAATTGTTGATTTAATTGTAATTGGAGCAGGCTGGTCTGGTTTATTAGCTTGTAAATATGCTAAAGAAAATGGTCTTAATGTTGTAGTTTTAGAAGGGAGAGAAAATATTGGTGGAGTATGGAAATTTTCTGAAGATCCTAAAGTAACAACTACAATTAAAAATGCTCACACAACATCATCTAAAACTTTTACGGAAATGTCAGATTTTCCTATGCCTCAGGAATACCCTTCTTTTCCGAGTCATAAAGAAATTTTCTCTTATTTAGTAAAATATGCTAATAATTTTAATTTAGCTCCACATATTGTTTTTAATACTTATGTACATAAAGTTGAAAAAATAGTTTTAAACAACATGGAATTATGGAAAGTTACTGACAAAAAAGGTAAATTCTGGATATCTAAATTCTTAACTATTTCTACCGGTGCACATACTAACCCGAATATCCCTAAAAAAGTAGGAAATGGAATACTAAAAAATTATTCAGGAGAGGTAATTCACTCTGTACAATATAAAAAATTAACACCACAATTTTGGAATAAAAAAATATTAATAGTTGGAGGTGGAGAAACATCTTCTGATATAGCCAATGAAGTTTCTTTGTATGCTAAAAAGCTTTATTGGTCTATTCAAAATGGACAATGGTTTATTCCTAAATTGAATACTAATACACCCAAAGGTAAAGAAATAGCTGAACCAGCTGATCATTATACTTCTGCAATAAATATGTGGGTTCATCCTGTTGGAAAATCGGGAGGTGTTTATTTATTTGAAGATTTTGTAGAATTCTTTTGGGGTAAATGTGGTCATGGAATAAAAGAATGGGTTTCTAAAGCTCCTTATCAAAGACAATTTCTTAACAAAAGTTCTGAAGTTCTTAACAAAATTTCATATGGCAGAATAACTCCTAAAAGAAAAATAAATAATATCTTTGGTAAAAAAATTACTTTTGATGATGGAGAAACCGAAGAATTTGATATGATTATATTATGTACAGGTTATCATGTTAATTTCCCTTTCTTACCTGAAAAATACAATAAATCTGTTAGAAATAACTATAAATTTATCTTTAATCCAGAAGATCCTAGTTTATCTTTTGTAGGTTTTGCTAGACCAGTTATTGGATCTATTCCTGCTATCTCTGAAGTCCAATCAATTTATCTATCAAAAATTTATTCGGGTCAATTAAAATTACCTTCAACTAAACAAATGAAAAGCGTTGCTAAAAGAGATACTAAATTTTGGGCAGACTATTTTAAAAATACATCTACTAGAATTCAAGGTTTAGTAAATATTTACATTTATTCTAATGATTTAATGGGAAAATGTAATATGAAACCTGAATATGGAAAATTATTTTTCCAGTCTCCAATTAAATGCTGGAAAGCTTTATCAGCACCATATAACAATTCTAGATACTTGTTAAATCAAGAAGAACATCATGATAGAATATTTAATAATTTTAAACAATATGAACCTCACCCATTTAATTTAAGATTTTGGTTCTTACATGGGTTCTACTATGTATTCATGTTGATTAGACCATTTTATTTATTCTTTAGACAAAGATTTGCTAATAAAAAAACTAATTCAATAATAGAATTAGATAATCAAGATGATACTGAAAATTATAAAAGAAAGATAAGAAATATGACATTATTAATAATTACTTTAGTATTAATAATCTTTGTTCTACTAGTTCCAGAATGGAGAAATCTAGCATTTGAAAATATTAAAAAACTTTTAGGACCAACTGATGTTTTAAAAGATAAAAAGTTTTTAACTATAATAATAATAATGATACTTTACTTAATGTATATGTAATTTAATAAGAATCTTCAGAAGATTGGGTATCACTTATGCTGAGTGATTCCATAGAATCAGATAGTGAATCTAAATCATCTAATTTTTTTGCACCACCTTCTTGGGATTTTTTTGAGGAATCATCGGGGTTTTTTTCTTCTGTTACAGCATCTAAATCGCTCATACCAGCAAGACTAGAGGTATCAGAAACTACATTGGCTTCAACAGGAGCAGTAGCATGAGCAGGAGCAGTAGCAGTAGCAGGAGCAGTAGCAGTAGCAGGATGTGAAGCGTCTTCTGATCCACCTAATAAATCAAAATTGTCAATAATTTCTTCTTCTTCTTCTTTATCAGAATCATCATCAAAGAAAAAACCGGCATATTGAGGAATATTGTAGAAATTAGAAAGATTTAATTCAGTTTTTAAATTATCTATAATTTCATTTCCAGAGATAGGTTTTTTAAGAGAAAGATACTTGTTTTTGTATTTTAAGTATAAATATTTATAATCTTTTTCTAAAGACATTTTTTTTTTACTTATATATTTATTTAATAAATAAAAAAAATTAATTTATTAAAAAATTAAATTCTTATAATATTTAATTTGCGTTTTCTTAATAATGTAATTCCGTTTATTTCGATATAAATAAATCTTATTTAAAAATAATCTATTATGAATTATTATGATATTTTATCGTCAAATAGTATAAATTGGATCAAATATATTAATAATAAATTAGAAATTGATTATAATGATTCTGATAAAAATATAGATGAACAAACAGTTGAAAAATTAACTGAATTATGGAATGAGTTAGATGATAAATCTTATGATAAATATTTTTTTGAATTTACCAATCAAAAAGAAAGAAAGTATTTTTTACATAGTATCAAAAAAGTTTTAGATAATGAAGATTTAGAACCCATTAAATCAAATGAATTATTCAAGGGGGAAGATATTAATAAATTCAGAGAAATTTTATTTAAATATATTGAAAAGATTAAAGAAATAGATTATCCAGATAATTTAATTTTAAATAACGATAAATCTACTTTAATGACATTTGTTTGGATTGCAATGGGAGTGTGGTGGCAATCTTTAACAACTAATATTGAATACACATCTTCTTTATGTTTTATTTGTTTATCTTATATTTATGTGGATCATTATTTTGATGATAACACAATTCAGAAAAAAAATAAAAAACAATTTGCTGATTATTGTTATAAAAGATTATTTACACAAATTGAACCATATGATGTTTATACTACTAAAATAAATAATATTATGGAAATGATGGAAAAAGAATATTCCAAAGAAAAATATTTATTAACTTACAATAGACTTGTTTATTTATATTCAATTGAAATGAAAAGTATGAAAATGCAAACTAAAATATCTTTATCAGATCAAGATTTCTTACAATTGACCATTGAAAAAGGATACTCAACTCTAGATACTGTTTTATATTTAATATATATTAATAATTCAGAAGAAATTGATCAACATAAACAGAATTTCTTCTCTTTATTTGGATTATATATTCAAATGGTTGATGATTTAGTAGATTTGAAAAATGATATCAAACATAAGAATTATACATATTTGTGTAAACTTTATATTTCTAAATCATTAAATAATATTGATTTCTATGTAAATAAAATTAATAATCTTATTAAAATTATGTACCATTATTTAAAAAATTCTAATGTTATAGAATCTGATAAAGAAATCACTCTTAAAAGATTTAAACTATTTAGTGTAAATATTTTAGCTTATGGAGTAATAAAAAATCAAGAAAATATATCTCCTGAAATAGTTGAATATTACAAAAATATTTATGTTTTAGATAAGGATGATATAAAAAATTTAAAATCAGGATTTATTTTTAAATTGAAAAACTTATTTAAATGATTTTAAATAATTTCATCAACAAGATTGTATTTAACACATTTTTCTGCATTCCACCATAAATCGTGTTTTAGAATCTTTTTAAATTTTTTATCAGGAATATCAGCATGTTCCTTATAAATTTCAAAAATTACTTTTTCGAATTCTTTAATATTCTTGATTTCATCATTAATCTCTTGCATTTTTCCCCAAAACCCGGTAGACATTTGGTGAATTAGCATATGAGCATTCTTATGAATAAATCTTTTTTCTCCAACAATTGAAAGCATTGTAGCTGCACTAGCTGCATAACCTTCAATAATTGTATATACCGGAGATAAAGATGTTTTGATTAAATCTAATGATGAAAAAGCAGATTCTACACAACCACCATTACTTTTAATATGTAAATAAATAGGAGGATAATTCCTTTCTACTTGAATATTATTTTTAAAAGGAAGCATATAATTCTCTACATTTTCTTTATTTATTTCAAACAAAAATCTATTAAGTTTAGCTACACTTTTTACACTAACATCAGAGTAAAAAAAGATATCATTACCATGTCTCCAAACTTCTTCTTCTTTATCATGATCATCCTCTTCATCACCAGATTCATCATTTTTGTACCTTTTATTGTTTTTATTATTAGAAATCCAAGTATTTTTTCTTTTAGGCATTAGTTATTTTATTAAAATTTATAATTATATTAATATAAATCCTATTATTTTCAATATTTTTTATTCAAATTATAAGATTTAACATAAAATCGTATAATAATAAACTTTTTTTTATTTAGTTTTTTTATAATGCTCAAATTATTTAATAAATATGTCACTAATACACCATATAGACCTATTACACCTATTTATAAACATCCCAATCATTTATATAAAAATGATCTTCTATATAATAAATTTACAAAAAATAATTTATTATCACTAAAAGAAAAATTTAAATTAGATTTAGCTGTTGATTCAAAAAAAGATGATTTATCTAATAATATTTCAATATCTTTTATTCTATTAATTGCAATTACTGCATTTGTTATTTACAAACGACAAAATGTTAATTAATTACATATCTTTTTAGATAAAGTTTTTTGTGTTTCATTTAATTCTCTTTTAATGAAATCAATATTATAATTTTTAATTAAATCATAAAATCTTCTGATATGCTTAATTTGATATTCAATAAAAATCTTATTAAGTTTATCTAATTCCTTTAAATTCAATGAATTAATAGTTTGAATAGGATTAAAATTTTGACAAATCAAATATTTAATATTTTCATATTGCTCAAAAAATATGTTTTTATCAATTGTTACTTTATTAAATATTTTATCAAACTTTAAAATCAATTCTTGTGTATTTGAATTTTTAAAATCATAAATTCTTATTATTGCATTACCACCTTCTTTCATATTATTGTTTACAAAATTGAAGATTTTTTCAAATCTCTTCATATATTTTTCTTCTCTATCTTTTAGTTTAACATTATCATCAATATTGTCATAATCTACAATGATAATATCTACTGCTATTGAATCTATTGGAAATTTACCTACATTTATATCTCCATTTTTTATAAATTTTCTATCAATACCTTTAATTATTACATTACTTTCTAATTTAGGAATTAGATAAAGATCTAATTTAATTAAATTACCAAATCTATTAACGATAGATTCTACTATACCATTATTATCATTTAATTGACTTTCATTTTCCATATTCATTAAAATTTTAGCGGAAGTTATTCTATTAAATTTATCTAAATGTTTTTTGAAAAAGTAATATTGATGATCTTTAGATTCTAAATTACAAAAAATATCTATTTTATTAGTTAAATTAAATTCTTGACCATGATTTTCAAAAAAACTTTTATTTTTATCAAAATAATCATAATATTTATTAACCAAAGTATTACTTATTAATACATCATTTTTACTTAATTCTAATGGTTTTTTAAATTCTTCATTTAATTTATTTATTGAACCTGATTGAAGATATTTAAATGACATATCATTAAAACAAGTTTGAAGATAATCATAAATGTAATCTTTTTGAATATATTTTTGATAAAATAATTTTGCATTTTCTGCTATTGATTTACATTTAGAATCATTCTTTTTACACCAAGTAATTATATCTGCTAGATTTGACATATCTTTTTTAACTGGTATATAATGTATCCATGGTTTTAATAAAGAACTAAACCAAAGTTGATAATCATATAAACTTTCTACTTTTAAGATAACACAACCAAATGATAATTCTTTAGATAATCTATAAGCTGATACATGACCATCTAAATGAATAATATATTTATGATTAGTTTGGTCATTCATGTCAATATAGTCTACTTTATTAAATTTTAATTTCCTAGTATTAATTATATCTATTGGTTTTCCCATAAATTTTTTATCTCTTTTATTCCATCCAACTACACCTGCATTCAAATAAGGAATGCCATCTAATTTATTTTGATTATTGTATCTTGTATCTTTATTCCATAAGTAAGACAATTCAGCTATTTTTAATCTTTGATTTGTATCTGGAGTAATACCGCAACCAGTGCCGCTACCTCTGAAAATAGCAGTAGCTATTTTCTTATTCCAATCAGATATTACTAAACTTTTATTAACATTGGAACATGAACTGGGATAATATCTTTGGGTAATCTCTCTCCAACAAGCATATGTTGGAATCATAATATCAGCAAAATGAGGAGTAGAACAATAAGAAAAAATTGGAGCATAATGTTCATATTTTTGAGATGTTAACTCTTTTTCCATAGAATCCCAAATATGAAAATATGGCTCGTATAATTTTCTAGTTATAGATGGATGATCTCTTCTATTGATAAAGAAAACCAAATCATTAATTTTTCTATTTTTACAAACCATGTCAATCATTTCATATAATTCATTCCAACCCATATCACCTACAAAATCATCATCATTTTTCCAGTTACCTATTAAACAATTATTAGAACTCCATTTATCTAATTCTTCTAATTTTTCATATCTATTTAAAATTTTACTTCTATATTTTTCATATTCTCTTAATGTTGTAATATTTTCGGGAAAATAAATTTGGGATGTCCAATCATTTTTATAATCAGAATTAACAAATGGTATAAATTTATGTAATTTATTATCTTTAATTTCTACAAAAATTCCTAATCTTATTTTAAAATACATATAATTATATGTATTCAAAATAGAATTAGATGTTAATTCATTGTAAATATTCAATTCAGCTAATTGGTTTAACTGTTCAATATTTAAAGGTGATATTTTATTCTTTTGTTTAAAATTATAATTTTTCGATACTTCTAAAGACATTTTACTATAGTTATTGATGAAAGATAGCTTCTTTCCTTTTTTAATACAATCTTCTTGATTTTGATACGAAATATTTTTCATATGTTAATTTTAATTAAGAAATTAAAATTAAAATGTTTTATAATTATAATGAATATTCTATCTTTATTTTCTTTTGGTTTAAGCATTTATCTTTTACATGATAATTTATCCAAAATTAATTACGATTTTTGTAATTTTCTAACCTTATCTAATTTAATTAATTATTTATATATATTAATTTTTCATTTTTATTATAATAATTATGTTTTAATATGTATATTTATAACCTCATTTAAATTATCTATTGATATCCTGTTAAATCATCCAATGTACCAATTAAATATTGATGAAAGTCAAAATCAAGCTTATATTTTTGGAGCTATTATGTTGTATTTGTTATTTAATTTTTTCAGAGGGTTTTTAAATGTTTTAAGTATTATAATTTAAAATAGATTACTAAATTCTAAATTTTTATTTATCAAAAAAAATAACGTTGTAGATAAAATCCATGAAATTAATAAATCTATCGAATAATGTGATTCAGTAATCAAAGATAATAAACTTGCTACTAAAACATAAAAGTAATAAATAATTTTATAATCACCTTGTTCTGTATAATTAGTTAAATATAAAATAAAGGTAATAATAAATGCTAAATGACCACTAAATATTTTATCATAACAACCACCACTAAATAATAAACTATCTTTATAATTTTCTTCATGACACGAGTTAAATTTAGGTATTGATGTTGTTAAAATACATAAACCTCTTAAAACTAAAATAGAACTTAAATTTGGTAACATATTTTCAATAGGTATTTTTTGATAATACATTAATGTTAAAAATAAAGGTGGTAAAATAGTTAAATCATAAAACTTATCTAATCCTTTGAAAAATGGAAGATTATCAATTAAAGGATCTTTAAGTTGAATATTTAAATTATCTTTTTCTCTTGAATTAACATAATAAATACTAAATTGAGAAAATAATAATGATAGTATTAAAAAAATAATTTTTTTTTGCATATATTAAATGTTAGAAAAAATTATTCAGCATCTTTTAAATAATACATAATACCTAGAATTATTACTATGGAAGTACCAGGACCAAAGTATTTTACTAATTCCATGTATTTGTCTATTTTTTCTTGATTAAATTCAGGTACTAAAAATTTATAGGAATTATAGGATGATTTAAGAATTGATAAATAAAAATCGAAGATAATACTCTTTTCATTTCTATATTCTTCTTTTTTTGATTTATAAAAATTATCATGTCCATATTTTTTATAATTTGCTAAAGCTTCAGTTAAACCATGACATAAACTTAAACCTAAAATAACTACGGCAAATCCTAAATAATGAATTGTTTCTAATTTATCTTTCTTTTTAACGTATATTGTTAAAATCAAAATAAAAGTAACAAATACATCAGATGTTAAATCTAATGCTGCACCTAATTTAGAACCCATATTATATTTTCTAGCCATTCTTCCATCCACACAATCAAAAATATAAGATAATAAATAACATAAAATAGCTTCTTTTGTTTTATTATTAAAATAATAATAACATGATAAACAAGCAGAAACAGCTGATAAAGCAGTAACTTGATTGGGATTTAAACCAAGATTTCTTAATGGATCTACCAAAAATAATCCTAAAGGATGAAAAAGATGAGTATCAATTGGAGATTCATATAAATCATCATTACCATATTTCATTGTCTTCTTTTTAATATCTTGTTCTAAATTTGGAACTTTTGATTCTAAATTTGAAACTTCTGATTTGTTTTCAGACATATAATAAGGATTTATATATTTTTTTTATAAATTAATTTTAAATCTTTAAAATCTATTTGCTTTGAAAATCATATGAAATTGATTAGGAGAATCTATATTATGATGTCCTAAATCATCCACAATATCCATAATATCTTGTTGAACTTTTAATTTTACTTTTTTGTCTCTATCATCTTTAGGACCTAGATCGGGACCCTTATTAATTTCAACTAAATATGGTCTCAAGTTATTATCCGGAGCAATATCAGCTCCAAATAATTGAAAAATTGTATTATTCTTTAATCTTGCATTTTTACAAATTTTATTTCTTAAAGCTTTCATAATCATAGTAAATAAATATTTCACTCGATTAAAATATTTTTTAGAACATATATTTTTTTGTCCCAAATGATTATGAAAATCTTCTATTGTTAATGGATTCTCTTCATACACTTTCCTATCTATATAACCTGTGGTAATATGTTCATGGAAATCCAAAGTACCGGCTTGATAATATTTAGGAGTATAATACATAAAACCATTTTGATGAACATAACCATAAATATTATTTTTATCACATACTATTAATAAATAATATCTAATATTGATTTTTCTTCCTGAAATAATGTATGGATCTTCTAAATAATCTTGTACTAAATTAAAACCTTGACTTTTAGCTTTCAAAATACTATCTAAATTATTTTCTAATTTAATACCCTCTTGTCTTTGTTTATGATTTTTTAAAACGAATTTACATTTAGGATTTTTCTTTTTAAGATCAATGAAATGATGTTCAAATAGTTTTAAATCATTACCATTTCTTAAAATATATGTATCAGGCATAATTTGACAAGCATTAGCTCTGCCGTATTGAGTAACTAGGGCATTCCATAAAGCTACTTTAGAATTTACTTGATCACATCCATCAATAAAGAATATTTTTTGTTCATCATTACTAACTTTAATTAAGGTAGCATCTGTTTCGCATGTATTGTAAGTACAGGGGAAATGAAAATCCCATTCTTCATTATTTTTATTCATACCTCTTTCTTCTGAAACTTGTGTTAAAACTTTACCCATTCCACCTTGGCATTGATATTGAAAAGAATTACTGAAATCTTCTTGAATTTTTGGTAAACTTAGATATATTATTACAATAAAAATCAAGATAATTATATGTTTTCTTGAAAGGTTCATGATATAAAATAATGCAAGAAAAATATTTTTTCTCAAGCTATAAAAAAAAAAGACAAAAAATTTTGTCACTCTACAAACAACAACGTGATTTTGTTTGCATCCTAGGCTCCGTTGGCTCTAGGCTTTTTATTGTTTTCAGAAAACAAACGGTACCGAGTAAGCTTTTTTTTTGATGATGTCAATCATCAAGGAGGATAGAGACTTGGGTCACCTTTTACAACCTTTGAACTAATCACATATTGAACATCAGTGTATTCCAGTCTTTTCAAATCGCCTGCTCTATTAAGATCAGCAGTTTTTCCAGATGTACATGAATGTGTCACAGTCTGAGGTTGTACTTCTCCGTTTTTTATCACATATCTGTAGTAAGTATTGTGATTTTTCACAGATTTTCGCAACCATTGTGCAGCATTGAGCATGTCTTCCACCATATACTTTCCTCTTCCTTTCCCACATGCTTTCATATCCTCCATTACTTCCGAGATAGGAAGTAGCGACTCAACCGAAGGGATGGGCCGCGAAGTTGTTGGCAGAGAAGCCACAGCTGCAGCTGCAGATCCACCGCCCCCGGACTCCGATTTGGAGTCCTTCGTATTATCTTTCTTGCTTTTCTTTTTCGGCATGATTGATGAAAACATTATATAGTTAATGGCATCAATAACTAAATTATTTTTCAATTTTTAGACAAGTTTTAAAAGATTTTCTATGATATTGAGTAATACCATTTTCTTGAATTCCCTTAATATGATCTTTAGTTCCATAACCCATATTAGATAACAATTTATAATTTGAATCTAATTCTGGATTTTTTTTACAGATATCTCTTATATATTCATCATGATATTCTTTAGCTAAAATTGAAGCAGCACTTATAGCATAATATGTTGCATCTCCTTTTATCACAGTTGTATAATCTTTATCTTGATATGGTTTAAATTTATTACCATCTACTAAAATACTATCAAATTTAGTTTTTAAATTATCTAAAGCTCTATGCATAGCTAAGTAGGTAGCTTGTAAGATATTTAATTTATCTATTTCTTCTGGTTCAGAATACCCAATACCATAATCTGTTACATTTTCTTGAATCCACTCTTTTAAGACTTTTCTTTTTTTTGCTGTAATCTTTTTGGAATCATTAACTTGAGGATTATCTAGATCTTGGGGCCAAATTACAGCAGCAGCATAAACACGACCTATTAAAGGTCCTCGTCCAGCTTCATCAATACCTACTTCAATATTATTTTTGTTTAAAAATGCTTGTAAAGACATTATATAAATTATAGTCTATTTTTAACTTTAAATAAAAAATTGAAAATAATTACAATATCTTCCTTTGTTCTTAAAAATTTTATTATTACATAATGTCTAAATTGGATTTTTACTCTTCTAATACTACGTCCTGCCTGGCCGGACTTAGGGATTCCTTTTTGAAGGAACTCTTTCACTTCTCATCTGGTTCCAAGTTGAAGGAACTATATGGTATCTTTACCGATCCCAAGTGGGGAAAGGTAATTAAGCTCAAGTTCTTTACTCCCAATGGGAAGTTAAAGAACAAGGTTTACCTAATCATGGTACAATGCTATCAAGATTGGGCAATGATTACTTTGGGACAAACGTATGGGTTTCCCAGAGGATTTCCTATTCTTTGGATTCCTCAACAGAAAATTCAAACTTGGGGTTTTTATCCCAAGTTTGAGAATGACGATGATCTGAAGATGGTATCTGATGATGTATCGGACTTCACTAATTTGAAGGAGATTCAGTTCTTCAAAAAGTGGTCTGGCTTTTTGGGCCAACTGATCACATTTGAGTACAATGGTCAAGTCTACTGGACTGCCACTTCCAAGAACTCAGCTGATTCTAATTCAGAATTTGTTCAAGACGCCGCTAGACTCTTTTCCCCATTCTGTTCTACTAAGTTGGTCAGAAACTTGAACAATCAGAATTTGCACATTTGTGCAGAAATGATGTCAAAGAAAGATCAGAAGCACGGTGCTCTAGTTCTTCAGGAGACCCCTGTGGTTACATGTATTGGCAAAGGCTCAATCGGAAATCTGACTGATTATCATCAGACTTGCTCTGGTGAAAACCAGTTTGTTGATTTTATGTCTCATAAACAAGTGGTAGAATTTTGTCAACATAATGGTTTGCCATGTGATTCTGCAATCATTGTCAAGGGAGCAGCTGCAGAGCAGTTCATGTCTACTCTATCCTCTCAAAGAGATCAAATGAATGATGAACTCTTGAACATGATGATTGAGGAGCACACTGACTCGGTCGAAGTGGTTCAAGGTACAGTTACTCATGCAAATATTCTTGGAAATGATCTGGAAGGATTGGTCATCAAGATCAAGTATCAGGATGTTACAATTGATGCTAGTTCCGAGTCTTTTACAAAGACTAAGAAGTACCAAGGGACTGCTAGTTCTGAGTCTTTTACAAAGACTAAGAAGTACAAGTTTCCTAGGTATACTGTCAGGACCATGAGTTTGAGGGGTCCTTTGTCTGATATGACACCTTTGATTACAGAAGACGCACTTCTCAACTTCAGAAAGTATGTCAATAGATGGTGCACTACAGTGGAAGGCAAAGAGTACTGGCTTAAGTTTCAGACTGCATGTGCTGTTATCTTGAATAAGGGAACTCATCCTAGATTTGTACCTTCCAATCAGGTAGGAATGCATATCCAGATTGCCAACTACGTCATGACCCTAGATTCTGTAACTATTGATGCTTTTCACCAAGAGTACATGTCTCAAATATCAACTACTTGCAAGTTTCAGTCAACTGTCATCTTGGCGTTGGGTGGTATTGGTTCAGGAAAGTCGACAGTTATCGGAAAGTTGGTTAAAACTAATCCTGATGTGTTTGTAGAAGTTGACGGAGACATTCTAGATTTTTCATCAATGCAGGATGTGTTATCTCTATCTTCTGAGAGGAATGACTACAGTCTGTGGAAGATTCTAGAAGTCCTTATGAATGGAAAGATTCCGTGTGTTTCTCTAGGAGGAGGAGTTCTATACCAGGTGACTGGTTTTGGAAAGAAGAAGTCAATGGAGTTTGCTTTGACTAAAAGGATTGAACAAGTCCTTAATATCAAGGTGAAAATCCTACTCCTTCTACCAACTGACGGTGAGTTCACTAATATTACTCCATTCGACGAGTCTGTGCATAACTTCAGATATTCATATGACTCGTTAGAGAATGTGGATACTGCTATCAGAAGAAGACTTTCTACAGGAGACTGGATTTTGGGAGATGAGAACTTTCATCAGGTTAAGGGTAAGTCTTTGGCTCAGCTGAAGGAAGATCCTGACTATGTGGAACAAGCTACTATAGCTTTTTGCCATAAGATCAGAGGTATTTCACAGAACAATGTAAGATTTGCATTAGATATGATGTCTATTGCTGATAAGGTCTTTGTCTTTCCCCTAATCAGTAGTGAGAACTATTTGGTTGATTTGGATTTCTCCATGATAATTCCTGATTTGATAATTCCTAGCTCTAACTTTACTCAGGGTAAGTTCATGCAGCACAGAATCTTGGTCTTTCTACCGACAGCTGGAAAGTTCCACCATATCACAGTTGGATTTGATGAGACAAGACAGATGAGTATTGATCTTGATAACTTTGAGTCAATCAATCATAAGTTGTTATCTCTATCAAACAATTCTGGTATCAAGGTGTATTTGAAAGGCAAGAGGGGAGGGCAACCTGTTAAGACTTGCTCTTTCATCATGGTCAACAACCTAGATGATATTGTGCAAGAACAAGCTGCTCATGTTACTCTAGATTCTGGAAGCCATTCACCAGCCAAGATAAGGGATTTGACAAAGGCAATCAGGAAGGGAGATTTGGAAATCACAATTGATGGTATCCATTACGATCTTTCAACCAGGTCTGAAGAACTAGTCAATCTTCAGATGCATAAAGCCTTTGCGATCTAAGTTTAATTTTTCTTTATAATTGTGACTAAAAAAAATATTTAAAAAATAATATTATTTATTTAAATATTTAATTTGTGTTTTTATAAATAAACTCGTTATAATTTACCATCCATTATTACTATTGCTATTACTATTGTTAATTCCAACTACTATTAGAATTATCCCAACTTACGTCATTATTATCCTCATCATCGTCAATAATCATTTCTGAAATTTCATTAGTAGATTGAATAGGTGAAATAGGTATATTATCAAGATTAGTTGAAGTAACATTAATTGATACTGAAGGTGTTTGTGTAACCGATTCAGTATATGTGGTTGTTTGATCAGTTGTATTGTTTACAACATTTTTATCCATTGTCTTTTGAAATTCCCAATTAGAATTACACAAAGGACAATTTTTAGAATTCTTTAACCATCTGTTAATACATTCATAGTGAAACGCATGACCACACATTCCAACTACAACAACACTTGTCATATTGGGATTGTTTTCATTAGTAATCGAATCTTCATTAACAGAGTTCCTGCAGATTGGACAACAATCATTGATTGTGTCCCATGCCCATTGTGTAACCAAAGAGCATTTTTGTATTACAAATCTAGGTTGTGGATTTACTACTTCCATTATAATTGTTGTATATTTATTTGTAATTAATTAATTAATAATAAATATTTTCAACTTTTTACATGTCTTCTAAGTGCATTCTTAATTTTATCATATCATATCCTACAATTTGATATACTTTATCAATATTTATTCTATTAGTTTCTTGATCAAAATTAGGCTTAATTATAACTTGTGTTGGCATTCCTGATACTTCATATATTTCCATAAGTTCTTGATTTTCTGATTCATCTACATCAATATATAAAATAATTAATTTATCTTGATATTTTACTTGAATACCTGATATAGAACCGTCTTGATTAGTTGAAATTAGTTCATTTTTAAGTTTCTGACAAGGTCCACACCAACTTGCTGTAAAAACTAACATAATTTTTTTTTGATTATTATTTTGAATTTCTGAATTTAGTTCTTTAATTCCTGTAATGTATTTTGGATATTCCATTTTACTTATCTAAAGGTATGTATCTCTTTAACCCCTTTTAAAAAAAAAATATAGTCTAAATATAAATGGTTTTAAAATTTAATGATGATAATATAATTTCTAATTTATCATTTTATTATAATTATGTAAAACTGTGTGTTTTTTTAATTTACATTAAAATTTTTAACATGCTAAATTATAAAGAAAAATTATATGATTGTATTTACCAGTTATGTTTGTTTGGTGGGCCAATTTTTATTAAAATAGCTCAAAATATTTCAAATAAAGAGATGATTGATTATAGTTTGAGAAAAAGATTAATAAAATTTCAAGATAATAATTTTGATTATTGTAAAAATAGTTATGATTCTAATTATTTAATAGAAAAATATAATTTAGATAGTATATCTGAAAAACCTTTATTTGCAGGATCTATAGCAGCTGTTTATAAATGTAAATACAAAAATAAAAATTCAGTTTTAAAAATAATTCATCCAAATATAAAATATAATACTATTATGAGTATTAATTTATTTGATAAACTAGTTTCTAATATAAATATGGCTAATTATAATTTAAATCAAATTATAAGTATGAATGATCTTTATCAAGAAGTTTTAAATCAAATTGATTTTAATTTAGAATACAAAAATTTGATAAAAATAAAAGAAAATTTTAAAGATTTTAATAATTTAGTTATTATTCCAGAAGTATATCATCATAATACAGAATTCTTAATAGAATCCTTTGAAGATGGATATAAATTTACAGAATTTATAAAATTATATCCTGAAAAATCTCAAGAAGCTTATTATCTATTATGTTGTTGTTTTTTTAAAATGTTTTTTGACAATTATGTACATGTAGATTTTCATGAATCTAATTTAAGATTTATTTTAGATAATAACAAAGTTAAAATTATAATATTTGATTTTGGAATGGTAAGTAAAATTCATGATAAAAAAATTTATTTGTCATTATTAAATATTTATAAAAAAAATATATTTTTAGCTGATCCTTACAAATTAGTTGATCTATTTATAAAATTAAATACAAATTCTAATTGTGATATTAAAAAATTTAAACAAAATATATATGATTATATACAAAATGAAAATATAGATGAAAATCTAAATACAATTATTAATGAAAAAGTTTATCAAAATGATAAAACACAAAATTTAAATACCTATAATGTTATTAAATATATTATTGATCAAGCTATTCTTTTAGAACTTAAAATATGTGATACTATTTTTAATATGTTAAATTCATTTATTCTAATTGAAGATTTTTTTATTAAAATAGAAAATAGAAATCCTAACTCTTACAAAAGTCATCAAGAAAAAATGAAATATGCTCAAGATAATGGATTTATAAATGATATTAAAAAATCTTTTAGTAAAACTCTTAATTAGTTAATGTAATTTTTATATTATGTTGATTAATTGATACATCTTTACTAATAATTATTTTATCTTTTTGATTTATTTCTGTCAAAGGAAATACATCATATATGATCATTTCTTTCAAAACAGAATAATAATTATTAATTCTCTGACTCAATAATCCTATTTCATCTTGATAATAGATTTTAATTTGATTCCACATTTGTAATCCCGCTTCTTTTCTCATATTTTGAACTTCTCTTCTAAATTTATTAATATCATCTAAAGACATTACTTGCTCATCTTGTTTAGTATCCATAATAATTAAAATTCCTCTATCAATCAATGTAGGTGATTCTATTTCTTTAATTAATTTTGGAATTATATTATAAAACTCCGATGTAATATTTTGATCTTTAAATTTTGTGTTTTGAATATTTTTCAAATTACAATTATTAATTAGTTTAATTATTTGTCCAGAATCCTTTTTAAAATGTTTACCAACAGATCCAATATTTGGTGTAATTTCAAAACTGGCATATTCTTCAATATTATCTACTTGTAAGTTAATTAAATTAGCTCCAGACAAAATGTAATTCTCCAAGTATTTAATATCTTCCATAAATTGTTTGTCTTTATGACAAATTGTAACTTGTTTAACTGGAGTACTCAAGTTAATAGATTGATCAAGTCTAAGTCTTCTAATCATTTCAATCACATCTTGCATTCTTTCCATTTGTCTAACAATATTTGGCATTTTAACAGTTTCATATTCTGGATATTCAAACAAATGAATACTTTTTCTTTCATCTTTTAAGATACACTTTAGATTAGAATATAAATACTCACAAAAGAATGGAGTAAAAGGAGCCATAACTTTACTAAATTTGAAGAGTACATCAAAAGTAGTTTTCAAAGATTGTTGCCAATTATCTAAAGTATCCAACCCTTTCAATCTATCTCTATTCAACTTGAGATACCAATTGGTAAATTGATCAATGAATTCCATTAAATTATCTAAAATGTTGTATAATTTATAATCTTTCATTTCAGTTCTAACATGATTTACTAAATCATTTAATTTTTCTTTAATCCAAATGTCAGTAATATTAGTACTATCCTCAACATTCATAATATCAAATTCAGGATTCTCTTTAGTATATCTAGTATAACATTCCAAAAATAATTTATAACCATTGAACCAAGGTAATAACTTCCTTGAGATCTGTTCTACACCTTTATCTTGAAAAGCAAATGGTTCAGCTCTAACTACTGGAGCACTAATTAAATATAATCTTACTGAATCAGAACCATATCTATCAATTAATTCCATTGGATCTGTATAATTTTTTAATCTTTTACTCATTTTTTTTCCATCACTTGCTAAAATCAATCCTGTAACTACCACATTTTTAAAGGCTGGTTTGTTGAATAAAGCAGTTCCTAAAACCATCAAAGTGTAAAACCAACCTCTAGTTTGATCTAAAGATTCAGTAATGAAATCTACAGGATAATGTTCTTCAAAATATTCTTTATTTTCAAAGGGATAATGCAAAGATGCCATTCCACATAAACCACTTTCATACCAGCAATCAAATACATCAGGGATTTTTTTCAACATTCCTTTACCTTTCTTGGATGGAATTTCCACATCATCTACAAATTCTCTATGCAAATCTGTAATATTTGTTAGACCAGTTAACTCTTCTAATTCTTTGACTGAACCAATACATTGAATTTCTTCCCCATCATCTGATACCCAAATAGGAATTGGTGTACCCCAATATCTACTTCTTGAAACACACCAATCTTTGGCATTCTCTAACCAATTATGAAATCTAGTATCTTTAACATAATTAGGTACCCATGTTGTTTTCATATTATTATCAACAAGATTTTGTTTAATCTTTTCAACATTAATGAACCAACAATCTATAGCCTTATAAATTAAAGGCTGATCTGTTCTCCAACAATGTGGATAACTATGATTATAAGGAGCTTGTGAAAAAAGTCTATTTCTAAGTTTCAATTCTTTAATAATATCTTTATCACAATCCTTAACATTTCTTTTGAAATATTTAGGTACCTTATCAGTAAATCTACCTGATTCATCTACAGGACAAACCAATCTATCCCCTTTTTTACTTATAATATTATTGTTTAAACAAACTCTAAAGTCATCTTCTCCAAATGCAGGTGCTAAATGTACAATACCTGTACCAGATTCGTTTCTAACAAAACTATCTCCTTGAACATGAAAATAATTTTGGTATTGATAATAATTAAAAATACTTTTATATTTTAATCCAACTAATTCAGAACCTAAATATGTAGAATCTATTTTGTAAAAATTTTTAGGGTTTTTCTTTTTATTAATTCCATAAACTGTCTGAATCAAATCCTCTGCTACTATGAAAAAACATTCTTTCTCCAAATCCCATACTTTTACATATTTCATTTCTGGATTTACACATAGAGCCAGGTTACTAGGCAGAGTCCAAGGTGTGGTTGTCCAAGCTAAAAATGATGTATTATTAAAATTAGAATTATTAATGATTGGAAAAGTTACTGTAGCTGTTTGATCAATTACATCTTTATAATTTGAGTTTGCTTCAAAATTTGATAAGGCTGTTGTACATGCATATGAATAAGGCATAATTTTGAAACCTTTGTACACTAAACCTTTATTAAATAATTCTTTAAAAGCCCACCATTCAGATTCCATAAATGAGGTATCCATTGTTTTATATTTTTTTTCTAAATTTACCCATCTTCCTAGTCTATGAAAACATTTTTCCCACTGATCTGAACATCTAGAAATGATATCTCTACATACATTATTATAATTAGCAATACCATATTTCATGATTTCATCTTTTGTAGTAATACCAATCTCTTTTTCTGCAGCCTGTTCTAAAGGTAAACCATGACAGTCATACCCAATTGTTCTAGGAACATAATGATTATCCATAGATTTATATCTAATAACAGTATCTTTTACATATGATACTAGAACATGACCTGAATGAGGTGTTCCGTTAACAAATGGTGGCCCATCTAAAAAAGTCCAAAGTGGTTTATCTTTATTTCTATCTAAAGACTCTTGAAAAATATTTTCTTTATCCCAAAACTCTAAAATTTCTGAATCAAATGATTCCATACTAAAATCATTATTAGGCAATTTAATTGCTTTATTTTCCATAATTATTAATAAAATAAGCTAATTCTTTTTAAATATTTATTCTTAATTTCAATTTTTTGTAAATAAAAAAAAAAGACAAAAAGATTTTTGTCAACTCTACAAACAACAACATGATTTTGTTTGCATTCTAGGCTCCGGTGGCTCTAGACTTTTTATTGGTTTAAGAAGTTAATCCTAAATCAAACGGTACCGAGTTAATATTTTTTTTTCATTAGAATCTAAGCCTTGATTCTCCCTAGAAAGAGGGTGTGTTGAGATCCATTTACCATCTTGGTACAGATCTTTAAGAATTCGACATCTGTGAATCCTAATTCTTCTGCAACTTCACCTCTAATCGCATCCAGAGGTGTTTCGTCTTCTTCAACATTACCTCCTGCAACAAGTTGGATGTCACTTATAGTTCCATCCGATTTGTTATAGCCAGGTCCAATGAAGTATACATAGGGGTACTTGTTCATTTCCAAAGCAATCTCCTCTTCAAAAGAACCCCAGCATTGCGAACTCAGAGGTATATATTGAGGTTCTTCATTCAACTCTTCAGAGTCTTCGTAGTGTAAAGCAGCGACTTGACACTGATGAGTTGACTGGAACCTTATAGATGGGTCTGGTTCTATTCCAGGGATTTGTGAAATCTTAGGTTTTGATGGAAAGACTGCGACAAACTCTCCAGCCTTATCTTGTCCTCCATCTCTGGGAGGTGCTCTCTTCCTTCTCTTAACAATATCTTTATTAGGGCTAAAGAAAACCGCATACACCTTTCCTTTCTTAGGATGTCTGGTGTTAGAATCCGGCCTAGCCGTATTCGAGTGTGTGAAATCGCTAGATCTCTTAGTATATTTTTTGCGTAAAGTAAAATCCATGTTAGTTTTAATGATTCTAAAAAATTAATGAGGATTATTAACAAAATTTTTTTCAATTTTTTTAAGTATAATACGAATGACCTCATACTATAATACGAATGACCTCATACTAGCAAAGCAACAAATTGGTAATATTAAAATTAACCATAAGAAAGAATCATAATTCAGATGAAAATCTCCGGTAAAAACAAATAAGATAGCTCCAATAATTCCTATTAAACATCTAATTGGTTCACTTATATCTTCTTTGGACTTAAAACATATACATACCATTATACAAAATATAATACCAGATAATAATCCAAATATTGGACATAGAATATTATCTTGACTAGAATTACCATAACAAATAGAAGTTGGAACAATCATTCCGATAAAAATACAGCCTAAGAAATAACTTAAAATATTAAATCCAAAATGTATTAAGTGACATACTTCATTTGATTTGTTTCTAAATTAATTACAATTTCTTCTGGTTGTGAATGTATAACTATTTCAATCACTTCTGTTCTACAGACAGGGCACTTATTTTCTCTTTTTTTGCATTGATTTAAACAATTTTTGCAAATATACCAAGAATTATTTTTGCAGATATCACATGGATAATTAAGTAATTTTAAATCATTAGATAAACAAATTGCACAAATTTTTTTATCTAATGGTTCTATTTTTGTATTATTAATTTTTTTTTTATATAAAGAATTCATAATATAATTGACATTTTAAATCATATATATACATTAATAAAATAATATTTTTCAAATTTTTTATTCTGTTTTTGATATAAATTCTTTAATTTCCTCTTTCTTAAAGAAATCAGGAATCATATTATTAACTCTATTAAATTTACTAGGAATTGATAATTCTAATTGATTTGATAAGCTTGTACAAAAATGAACTGAATTATTTTTTATTACATCAAATGATTTTGTATTAAATTCATTTTTTAAATTTGTTAAAATATTATAATAGTCATAATATGATTTATTGGTTGACCCTAAATAAATTGTTTCTCTATAGGGATAATCAGAATTAGATTTAGGAGAAACTGTAAAAATACCATCTACATTATTGAAACTATATTCGGTTCCATAGATTTCAATACCTAAATGATAAAATCCTAAACCTAAGAAATCAGTTAATTTGTTTATATTATGATAGTCATAAACATTCAAATAAATATGCTGTGACATATAAAAATTTTTATATTTAATATAAAGTAATAAATTAATTTTCTTTTTTATGCATTATCTTTTTATTAAAGATAAATAAGTAATTTAAATACAAATAGGTTGCTCCAAAACTGATTAACATACCTAGAAATATTTTATAAGTCATTAGAAAAACTATCATGTATTTGATACTACTAATTCCTAAAAATAAAATTTTTTGTAGAAAAGGTATCATTAAATTATTATACACATATGACATTTGTTCTAAAGTTACTTTCAAAGTAAAAACTGAAGTATAACACAAAAAGAAAATTGTATACCACATTCTATTAATTTGTACTCTTCTATCAATACACTTTTGTCTTAAATTGATAATTCTTTTGGCAATTTTTCCTTCTTTTTCTTTTTCTTCATTTTCCATATCATCAATCTGTTTAATGTATTCTTCTCCTTGTTCATTCAAGTCTTCAATCTCATTTTTTAATAAGCTATTTTCTGTTACCTGTTTAGTGTATTTGTCATCTGCTAACAAATAGAGAATATATAATTGGTACAATTCTTTATGATCTATAATTTTAAAACTTTCTTTCTTAAAATTTAAATATAAATATGATTCTATATTAAAATTACTATCAACTTGATTCAAATCAAAATCAGGTAAATCTTTGTATTTATCTTTTAAGATTTCGTACAAATTTTCTAAACCTTCTTTTTTTGATTTATCTTTTGCTAATTGTCTACCTAAAGATAACAAACTGTTATGGGTTTGAAATTTACACTCAGCTTCTGCTTCTTCTTTTGAGAGATAAACCTTTGATGTAGGTTTATCTGAATCAGAGTTTTCTTCAGCAGAATTTGTACTATCTGCTGTAGAATTTGTACTATCTGCTGTAGAATTAAAATTTATAGATCCTTCTACAACAATGGGTTGTTCTATTGTTTGTTTTTCTTCAGAATCATTAAAATCGGAATTATTATCATTCAAATTATCAGACATTATCTTAATTTTATATAATTATTTTTATTCCTTAATTAGTGATAATCTTATTTTTTCAATTTTATTTAGTATTTTGACACATCCTTTAAATAAGCCAGATGTCCAACTTAATGTATGATGGTGTGTCATATATTCTCCTTTTTTAGTACATGTTTGATAATCAGATAAAGAACAAGATTCGAAAAATGTTTCGGGTAAGATTAGTACTGTATTAGTTTTAAATTCATCAATCATTTGATGAAAAAATATAGGACCAGTAGATTGCATAATATACAAGTCATGATTTTGGTAAAATTCTTTATTTTGATAATTTTTAAGTTTATTTAAAAGTAATAATAATATTGGGTGTCTTGGTTTAGAAAAAATTATTCCATTATTAACAATTTTTAAATAAGGTATAATTTCCATTTGACTACAAACTAAATCATAGTTTTTAAATTCTTTTATTAGATATAAATTTTTAAAAGATTTATGACAAATTGTATCCATATCTACATAAAAACCACCATAATGATACAAGATTAAATATTTAGCCATATCTATTTTTTGAATCATGTAAGGATAATTATCTATTATTTTTTTTAAAGTTGGATAATTAAACTTTATCAAATCATAGATTTTGTTTTTATCCCAATACATAATTTTCCAGTCTGGATGATGATTTATCCAAGATTCTTTAAACCTCTTATATTTTTCAGGTAATTTATCCATACCTTGCCACCAAATTTGATGTATTATTCTTGGAATTTTATTCATTATAATATTTCTAGAAATTAATTATTATAATAAACTTAAAGATAAAAGTATAATTTTATATAAATAAAAAATGTCAGTAACCGAAATAGTAAATAATTTTAATTGTCAAGCCGATGATTTAATGGCTCAGATGTATTCTTGTAGTCAGGATTATGACATTAAAGTTTATCATGATATGTTTAAAAAGCTAAAAAGATTTAATGCAACAAAAGCTATAGAACAATTCATTATTTATGTATTGCCTTTTAAAGAAAAAATTTATGATGATGATGAAACATTTTTCTTACAAAAATCTGGTGAAGAATTAACTGGTGATACATCTGAAAAAACATTAATGCAATCTTTGAAATTTAAAGATCTGTGGCAAACTTTGTCATATGATAGTAAAAATAATATTTTTAAATTCTTTAAGGTAATGGTTTATTTTGCTGAAGAATATATTAAAATTAAATATCAGACTGTTAATTGTTAAAAGCTCCATTATGACAACTTTCACTTGTTTTTTATCTAAAATAATACCTGTTTAATTGCAAGCTACTTGACCACATCTTTCACAACTTTCACCTGTCCAGCCGTTTTTACATTCACATGTACCTGTATCTAAATTGAATGTACCTCTACCATTACAACAATTTTTAGAATCTGATTTTGGATTATAACATTCACCTTCTATGTTATAACTTATAGTTTCTTGTTTGTCTACTTTAGTTAAATTATAAACTTTTTTAAGTTTTTCATCTTCATAAACATTATCAATATAAGTTTTATTTGCAAAATATAATTTATTTATTTCTTCAATATTTTGTTCTTTAATAACAGTGTTTTCATCAAATTGATTTTCAGTGTACCATTTAAAATTCTTTCTTGTTTCCCATAATTTAGGTGCTGTATCCGGATCTAAGAAAATATTACTAATCGTTCCTAAAGCTGCTGGTTTAATTAATGAGATTGTTCTTTGTCCAACAGATTTTTTACAAATAGGTGTTTCGGAAGTACATGGATTGAATAGTTTATTTATTTTATTTTTCATATAATTAATTTGATCGGAAGATATTTTTTGAAATAAATAATCTTCTTCTTTAGATAACAAATAATCTTCTTCTTCAACTCTTTTATAAAAATTTTCAGACTCATTATTTTTAATCATATTTAAAAAATCTTGAGCTTTTTGTTTTTCTTTTTGATAATTATTAGCTATAATATTCAAATTGATTGTATCTTTTTCTTCAATTTGATCTGATCTTCTCATTTCATGTAAATTTTTATATCTATTTTCATCAAAAGATCTAAAATTAAATACATCATCTTTAAAGAAATAAGTACCATTGTGATCTTTAATGACTAAACCCTTTTTAATCATATCAAAATTAAATGCTAACTTACCTAAAAAATAATCTAAGTCGGAAGCTATTAAATTATTTTCAAAACCTGCATCTTGAAATGCTCTCCATGCATTGTCTTCTTCTGATGATCTTCCAGGAAATGTAGCATGAAAGTCTTGAAGTTTTTTAATTTCTTTTTCTGAATTTTCTAATAACTTTTGATTCATTTCTTTTAAATCATCAAAATTTAGATTATTCAAATTAAATTTAGTAACGTCAAATTTATTCTTATCAAATTGTCTAATTAAGGTAAGGAATTTATATCTATCAATATCAAATGGAGGATTAAAGAATTTGAATACTTTTCTTGGCTTCATACCTCTATCAAATAATTCAACATTTTCTATATTTACATTAATATTTTTTAGTGCTAATGTTAACCAACTTTCTTTCTCTTTTTTTGGTTCTAAAGTATAATCAAATTTTGCTTTATGAGCTAAATAACATTTTTTATTTTGATAAAGACCTAAACCTAAATCATATTTGAAGGTACAATAAAATTCATTATCTAATTCACTGGGTTTTCTACAATTATTATCATTATATAAATAAGATTCTATAGATCCATCATGATTGGGTATTAAAGTACAAAATGCTGGAAAATCTTTAATCTCCGGAATTTCTACTTTTAATTCAATTTGAGAACTATATTCTATTTTTCCATTGGGATTATCTTTTATTACTGGAAAAATATCCAAGATATAAATAATTTTATCACCAGGATAAACCGTGTCAATAAAAAATCTATCCATGTGAGCATCTCTGGTTCTACTTTCTACATCTTCAGCTTCTGCTTCAGCTTTTCTTTGTTCTTCAATATATTTTTCGAATTTTTTTATTTCATTTTTATACAAATCAAAACTTATTGCATTATTTTCATCCATTTTTGCAAAACCTTCATAAATTACTTTAAAATTATCAGGTATAGGAATCTTTGCATTATTTTTCAAGTAATTATAATAATCTAAATCTTGTTTGTACATATTTTTATATTTTTCATTTTCAAAATACTCTTCTTCAGCCTTTTGAATATCTGATTTTTCTTCTTCTAAATTAGTTTCTTGATCTTGATCTTGATCTTTATCTAAATTAGGATCTTGAACTTTTTCTTCAATAACTATAGATTCAGATCTATCTAAAATTTTTTCTGATTTACCATTCTTTATTTTAATAATATTATATTTATAACCAAATATTGGTTCACCAATATCTACACCACTTGGATTAGTCCATGATAAAACTAAATCAAATATTATTTTTTTTTGTTCCATTATTTTAATAAAATTTGGATTTAAAATAAAATTTTGTTGTAAAGAAGCACCAATTATTTTTTGATAAGTATTAATAACATTTGTAATAAATTCTTCAGATTTATAAACTTCTTTAATACCTGAAACATCTGTAATGATCATATCCTGTTTGGAAACAAATTCACATTTGAAATCTATTTTATTTGTTGGTAAATTTATTTTGAATTCTTTACTCGGTAATGATATTTTATAAATATTAGTTTCCAAAAACAATTTAGATTGATAACTTTGTGGGACTAAAGAATAAGGGAAACTTTCCATATTAAAAATTATTGTATTATCTATATCTGTATTAATTTTTGTAATAGACGATTTATTAGAATTTATTCTTTTTTTTTCTTGATTATGATCTATCTCAAGATAAATATTATCAAATGAAATCATTTTATTCGCTTCTCTATCTTTAATACCTTGAGGTATTTTTATTTTAATAATCATAGAATTAATTTTTTCATCATATTTAATTTGATTAATATCTAACTCGACTTTATCACCATTAAAAATTTCATAACAATTGGCCCCATTCCAAGTATAACCCATTTCAATACAAGTTTTTTTAATTTGTTCAGATGATGGGGGGCCACATTCAACTTCATTAACTTGAACTTTTGTAAATTCTAATCCTGATGTTAAATCTTTAAATTTATCTTCTTGAGTACAATCTACTTTACCTCCACATTTATCTGTACTATAAACATAATGATTATTTTCTATAAAATTACAATAAAAAGAATTAACTGCTATAAAAGTATTTTTTAAAAAAGGTACTCGACTCATAATTTCATTAAATTTTTTATGATCACTACTTTTTAACATTTTAAGACCAATAATAAAAAGAACAAATAATATAATAACTCCTAATAATATACGTTTTCTAGTTGTCCTAGACATTTATAATATAGAAAAATATTAATTTTTTTTAAAATAAATTTTAAAGAGTTGTAAAATTGTTATCTTGATCTAATAGATAAGCTTTTTCATCACCAAGATTGTAAATAAGAGCTATTTCGTCATCACATACTTCATCAATTACATCTTTAAGATTATCTAATGAATTTTTAAAATAATTGTAAGTAAAAATATTAGTATTTGATCTACTCTTGGGTAATTCTCTTTCCAAATTTATAATAGTTCTACACAAAGGACAAGAATTTTTGCTTTTTCTCCACTTATTTAAACAAGAATTATGAAAAACATGATCACAATTCGTTATTGATAAACTACAAATATTGTCCATTTTATCCATACATACTGGACAATCATCAGTATGTGCTAACATACCGCTTTTTACTTTTTTCCCTAGGTTTGCTAGTTTTTCTATCTTTGTCAATTTTTGTTTTTTTCTCTGCGAGCTATAGCAAAAATATATCTTGTCTATTAAAATAATACTTATGAATAATATAGTTAAATATGGATAAGAATATTCCTTTGGAGCAATCGCAAATTGAATCAATCCGCTAATTTCGATTAGTATTAAGAACAATAAAGTTATTTTTAAATCCATTATTTTATTTATAATTAGTGTGAATAAGCTTTAACATTATATAATAATTTCAATTTTTTAAAAAATTGAAAATAAATTTAAATAAAGTTGATTTATTTAAGGGATTTACAATTATAATGGCTATTGTTCTGAATAACTTTAATAATAATTTTGCTAATCATGATAATTGGCAAAATATGGTGGATAACTTTAATGTTAACCATCCTAATCAACCTGATTGGTTCTATGTGATTTTCAACAACTTTGTTAATCACTTACATTTACATAATTATCATGTTGGTCAAATTTATCCTGATAATCTAAACATCTTGTTTATAAATTGGATCAACAATTTAAATGTTCCTAATTATTTTGTAGAACTTGAATTAGATAATGTCTTGATAAATTATAATAACTATAATAATGTTATGGAAATCTTCAACGTTCTAAATAATGATAATAGGGATACCCTTTTTGATTTGGTTAATCAATTGATTAATTTTCAGGGAATTATAAATAATAATCCTAATTTGAATAATAATAATAATAATAATAATAATCATGATTTGAATAATAATAATAATCCTGATTTGATTAATAATGATTTATCGAATAATAATAATATTAATCTTTTTGATTTTGTTCAAGTTATTTTGAACCAAGATATTAATAATAATGATAATCAGATTATAAATGAACCTATAATGGATATTGCTGGTAATATTATTCCTAATAATGTTATCAATAATGAAGTCAATTTTGAAAACATTTTCGATGATGATCAACACGCAGAAATTCCTTTGGAAATTCAACAAGCAGAAATTCCTTTGGCAATTCAACAAGCAGAAAATCCTTTGGAAATTCAACAAGCAGAAATTCCTTTGGCAATTCAACAAGCAGAAATTCCTTTGGCAATTCAACAAGCAGAAATTCCTTTGGCAATTCAACAAGCAGAAATTCCTTTGGCAATTCAACAAGCAGAAAGGGATGATGTGTGTTCTGTTTGTATTACTAATATTGAAGTAGGAGAAGAATGTATAATTACTCATTGTAATCATATGTTCCATCATGGATGTATCAATCCTTGGTTAGCAAGACATCATAACTGTCCTAACTGTAGGACTCACCTTTAAAGTTAATGCGTTTGGTTCTAATAATTTTCTATATAATATTAATGGGCGTCAATAAAATACAAATAACTTTAATAGCACTATTTAATGCTATTTCAGCTATTTATTCCTATATTTGTTTGTCTAATTATGGGATTGTTTATCATTCATTTAATTCAGATCCAAGTAAAGTATGGTTGTCATTAATATTGATGAGTGGAATGACAGGATTAGTTACACTTTACTTTACATTAATGGTAATTTATGATATTATTTGTACCTGTTTAACAGGTGATAACTCGAATCAAAAACAAAGTTTTTCATTATGTAGTTGTTTTTTTTTAATATTATATTTTGCATGTTTTATTTGGGGTTTTAGCTTATATACTACTGTTTCCGAATCTGTTAAAAATTTAATAATTTGGAAAGCTTTTGTTTTTCAACTCTTTACTCCAGTAACAATTGCAGGTATATGTATTTTGTTTTTTATTTACAGATTATGTTTTTTATCTAAAAAAGAGCAAAATTATGATTATCAAAATTATAATGATAAAGAAAATTTAGTTTAAATATTTATTTAAAATATTTAAATAAATTAATTAAAAATCTTGACCTGATGCATATTGTTGTGTCCATTGGAGAGCATTAGTGTCATGTAATTTTTTATTAGTTTTTAGTAAATCTGCAATTTCAGGAACTAAAGGATCATCTGGATTTGGATCTGACATTAAAGAACAGATTGAAAGCAAAACTTTACTTATAGTTAAAGCTGGACTCCATTGTTTATTAAGGATATCTAGACAAATTCCACCTCTAGAATTTATATTACAATGATAAATTTTAGTTTTAAAATAAATCTTAGGTGGTTTAAATGGATAATTATCAGGAAAAGTTATATCTAGGAAGAATAAACCACCATGATAAGGAGTGTCTGCCGGTCCAAAAATTGTTCCTTGCCAATGCATCAAATTATCACCAGAAGGACCAGCTGTGCAATGTGCCAGAGGATTTTTTTGTAAATCTTTTAATTCAATTGTAATTCTTTTTTGAGCCATAATTATTTATTATTAATATTTAATACCTTTAAATATTAATAATAATTAATCAATTTTTTTTTATTAATTTATTCGTCTTTTTTGTCTTCTTCGTCATCATCATTATAGACATTTGAAGAAGGTAAGTAATTTAAGGCAGGTAATTCACCTTTACATAAATAATAGATGGCAGCTAAGCCTAATGCAATTTTAGCGTTATCGTTCATTTTTTTTTCTTTTTTAAATTATAATAATATTTTATTTTTTATAAGGGTGATATCTATCATCTAATCTAATCAATTTCATCAATTTGAGGCTCTACATTTGGTTGATGTTGTCCTTGTTGCTCTCCTGGTTGTTCTCCTTGTCCTTGTTGTCCTTGTTCTCCTTGTCCTTGTTGTTGTCCTTGTTGATAAGCCTTTTGTACTATAGTATTGCAAAATGATTCTACTTCAGATAGTTTAGATTTATATTCATCAGATGATCTATTTTCAGAATCCATCCATTCTAAAGCATCATTAACAGTTTTTTCTAGTTGAGAAACTTCTTCTGAAGACAAAGCTGATTTCATTTGATCATTACCAAGAACACTATTTTTGATATTGTAACAATAACTTTCAAGTTTATTTTTGGCTTCAACACCTTCTCTAACTTTTTGATCATCATCTTTAAATTTTTCAGCTTCAGATACCATTCTTTCAATATCATTTTTGCTCAATCTATTACTATCATTAGTAATAGTAATTTTTTGTGTTTTACCTGTTGATTTTTCAACAGATGATACATTTAAAATACCATTAGCATCAATATCGTAAGTGATTTCAATTTGCGGAGTACCTCTAGGCATTGGAGGAATACCTGTTAGCTGAAATTCACCTAGTTTATTATTATCAGCTGTTCTAGTTCTTTCACCTTCATAAATTTGAATTGTAACACCTGGTTGATTATCAACAGCTGTAGAGAAAGTGTCAGATTTTTTAGTAGGAACAGTTGTTCCTCTAGGAATTAGAACAGTCATGATACCACCAGCAGTTTCTACCCCTAGAGACAAAGGAGTTACATCAAGAAGAAGTAGATCATCAAGTTTACCTTCATGACATCCACTTAGAATTGCAGCTTGAACAGCAGCTCCATAAGCAACAGCTTCATCAGGATTAATTGATTTACATAGTTCTTTTCCATTAAAGAATTCAGTCAACAATTCTTGAATTTTAGGAATTCTGGTTGAACCACCAACTAATACAATATCATGAACATTAGATTTACTAATTTTTGAATCAGATAATACTCTTTGAACTGGTTTCATAGTATCATTGAAAAAACTCATACACATATTTTCAAATTTGGCTCTAGTAATTGTAGTACTAAAATCATTACCATCATAAAGAGAATCAATTTCAATAAAAGCATTAGTAGATGAAGAGAGTGTTCTCTTAGCTTTTTCACAAGCAGTTTTCAATCTTCTAATAGCTTTTTTATTACTAGAAATATCTTGTTTATATTTCTTTTTGAATTCGTTTTGACAGTAATCAACCAAAATATTATCAAAATCTTCACCACCTAAATGAGTATCACCTGCTGTAGCTTTAACTTCAAAAATACCATCATCAATAGTTAGAAGAGATACATCAAAAGTACCACCTCCCAGATCAAAAATAAGAACATTTCTTTCTCCTTGACCTTTTTTATCCAAACCATATGCAATAGCTGCTGCTGTAGGTTCATTAATAATTCTTAAAACATTCAATCCTGCAATAATACCTGCATCTTTTGTAGCTTGTCTTTGAGCATCATTAAAATATGCTGGAACTGTTACTACAGCATCAACAATTTCTTCACCTAAAAAAGAATCAGCTACTTCTTTCATTTTTGTTAGAATCATTGCAGAAATTTCTTCAGGAGAAAATGTTTTTGATTCTCCTTTATATTGTACAGAAATATGAGGTTTACTTGATTTATTTATAACATCATAACTTAATTTTTTAATATCATTTTGAACAGTTGTATCATTAAATTCCCTACCAATCAGTCTTTTTGCGTCATAAACTGTATTGCTAGGGTTAGACGATGCTTGATTTTTTGCAGCATCACCAATCAATCTTTCATTATTATTGAAAGATACATAAGATGGAGTAGTTCTATTACCTTGATCGTTCGCAATAATTTCACAAGTGTTATTTCTCCATACACCAACACAACTATAGGTTGTGCCTAAATCAATTCCAATACATGTTTTACTTTTCGACATTTTTAATTATAATTAAATACTGATATATTTTTAAGTATAATTAAAAAAAATTTTCTTTAAGGTTAAAAACTGATATTATCACCATATTTTAAATAAATTTCATCATCTTCATTTATATCTTTAGTTGCATAAAATAACATTAATCTTTTATTATCTATTAATCTAAATTTAACATTTTCTTTTTTTTCGGAATGGTTAAACATACTTGCTATCCCAAGCATTATTAATTTTTTATTAGGATCTAAATGACTAGCAAATGTATAGGGTTGAATTGAATTATTATTTTCAATTTCTACAAAAGGACTTAATTCTATTGTATCACCTTTTTTATATTTTTTACCAGCAAAAACTCCAAAACCTGCACCATCTATAAAACTTGTTGATACATAATTTTTACTGTATATTTTATTAGCATCTTTATAGCTATCATAAACTATATCATATTTACTCATTTATAAATAAGATTAGATTATTTTTTGAATTTTATCTTATAAATTATAAATATTGTTAAAATTGATAATAATTTAAATGTTAATCCAAAAAAGAATAAATATAACTTGTAATTATAATCTTTTTTAATTTTATAATCGGTATAAATTTTTATAATATATTTACTAAATGCTAAAGGATAGTTTATTAATTCATCTTTGATCAAAACTTTTATAGCTTCATTTAATGGTGTTATCGTTAAAAGTATATCACTTAATAAATCACTTTTTAGATTATTACTTAATGTTTCATAAGAAGGACTAACCCCATTTAAAACCCATAACATTACAATAAAAAAATAAGCAATTTGGGTCATACTTTTTGTACTTAAAATAATTGATATGAAGTTTGCAATTCCTGAAATAACCCAATAAATTAATAAATTATCAAAATAAATTGTTGATAAAACATACCTCAATTGAGTATTATTTAACCATGATATTGTATAAATAAAAACTATTATAAAATCAAAGAACATATAAGCAGAAAATTTTGCTAAAACAATAGAAAATATATTCAAACCATTAAATAATTCTTGATAAATAATATTATTTCCAAAAACACTAACACCATTAAAAACACTAATTAAAGATAGTATTAATAAAGATGAATGTAATTGAAAAACTAAACCTTCAATATCCTTATTACCATAAACAGTACCAATGAAAAATCCTAAAAACATAGTAAAAAAGAAATTTGTTATCAAATTAGATTTATTACGATAAATTATATAAACATTTCTTTTAAACAAATTAAAAAATCTATAAAGCTCATTACATAAACTAAATTTTTCTGTAAAATTAAATCTATCATAATTTAAATTACTCGGTTTGTAGATTAAAAAATTTTGTTTCCAAGATTTTTTTAAAAATAACTGATTTTCTTCTTTTGATTCATCTATTACATTTATTCTTCTAATTATTCCAACTACTATATCAATTACAAAATCCATGATATTATTATTATTATTAAAATAATATCCTAAATTTTGAAAATAACTTACTATTTTTTTCTTTTCTCCACAATATATTAAATGTCCACCTATCATCATAATTGTAATGTAATCAAAATAAACCAATAATTCTCTCCTTGGTTGATGAATACTTATTATTACTGTTTTTCCTAAATCAGTTAACTTTTTTAAAATTCTAAATATTTTAATAGAAGAAGCACTATCTAATCCTGATGTAGGTTCATCTAATACAATTATTTCAGGGTCTCTAACTAACTCCATTGCAATACTTAATTTTTTTCTTTGACCACCTGAAATTCCACCTCTATTTTCATTGCCTACTTCTATATCTCTTATATTTTCTAATTCTAACAGATTTAGATAATATTTAACACTATCATCTAATTCAAAATTTGTTTTATTTGTAAATAAAAGATGATAGTAATAAATATTTTCTTCAACTGTTAAATTTTCATAAAATTTGTAAAATTGTTCAATGTAAACTAATGACCTTTTATAAGTTGTTTTTAAACTTTTTATACTTTTGTTATTGATAGAAATATTTCCACTTATTTTTGACTTTTTTAATGTTTTACCAATTAGAACATTTAATAAACATGATTTTCCTGATCCTGATTCACCAACTAAAACATTTATCTTACCTGATACAAAAAACCCTGTTATTTCATCTAAAATAATTCTATTATTTAATTTTAAAGTTAAATCTTTAAATTCTACCAAATACTTATTTTCTTCTATATCTATTGTTCCCTCTGATTCTGATCTTTTTCTAGAAACCCATCTTTTTAAATGAGGGATAAATTGACGAAAATCATTTTGAATTGTATTTTGATAATTTAATCTATTCTCATAATTATTACTTTTATAATCATAATATATTTTAATTAAATAAAACAAAATATTTATAAAAATAAATAAAGTACTTGCAAAAAATATTCCTGCGATAAAAGGTATTTGTTTATTCATACCAACATTAGGACATGTTAATTCACCTAAAATACAAGGTATTTGTTTAATAGATCCTTCCAAACAAAAATTTGATTTCTCACATTCTATTTCTAAATCATAAGTAGGACAATAAAAACCTGAATTACATAATCTACCAGTATTATTAAAACAATATAATCCATCTACACATGTGTTACATTGATTATCAACTAAATACTCGTCTGGTTGACAAGTAAAAACTGGATTTATAAATACTAAAATTAGAAATATCCAGATCATTAATTTAATAATAAGATGATTATTTAAGTCAATTTATCTCACCCTAAAAAATATTATTTTAAAAATTCATATTAATATGATAAATAATTTCAAAAAAATTAACGATGATTCAGAATTAAAAACTCAAATAGAAAGTTATTACAATTTTGATTTATCAAAAAATATATATAATTTAGATATTACAAAAAATATTAGATCTGATAATCAATTTGTTTTGAAAGGAAATAATTCTGTATTAGAAGGCAATTTAATTATAAAATCTATTAATGATGTTTATATTTATGATTTAAAAGTAACTGGAAAAATAGAAATATTAGCTAAGAATATTTATTTAGAGAATATTGAAAATAATTTTTTAACCGATTTATCTGCCTCTAAAATTTATTTCAATAATACTAAATATATATTTAATGATTTATTCATTTTTGGTAATCTTGTATTAAATGATAATATTTCAATTAAAACAAATGGATTTCATACAAAAGATCTAATTATAAAAAATTCATTTGAATTGAAAATAAATCAAATTAATTTACCAATTGAAATTAATAATAATTTACAAATGAATGATCCATCTTTAAATCTACAAAAATGTTTAAATGTTACTAATATAACAGATTGTTGGAAATTTTGTGATTTCAATAAACCTACTGAAATTAAAGTTGCTGTTTTAGATACAGGTATTGACTCAGATCATCATGAACTTGTTGATAATTTTTTTAAAAATGATCAAGGAAAAATCATTGGTCAAAGATTTTTTGATAACAATTCAGATGAAAATTTTGATGATGATAATGGTCATGGTACTCATGTAGCAGGAATTATTGCTGCTAAATCTAATAATAATATGGGAATTTCGGGAATATCAGCTAATAATAAAATTAAAATTATCCCTGTTAAATGTATAAATCAATTTGAAGATGGATATTATTCAAAAAATGTAGATATAGCTAATGCAATAAAATGGGCTGTTGACCAAGGTGCTGATATTATCAATTTAAGTTTAGGTGGGTTTCCTTCATCTGATTTAGTAAAAAATAATATTAGATATGCTTTAAGAATGGGTTGTTTAGTAGTAGCTGCTGCTGGTAATTCTAGTCATCCTGAAAAAAGAGGATTTGTAGAATATCCAGCTGCTTTACCTGAAGTTTTATCTGTTGGTTCTTTAGATGAGGAAAACAATTTATCTTATTTCAGTTCATATAAAACAGATAATGATTATCCAGAAAAACCGGAAGGTCATAGAGGAGTAGATATTGTAGCCCCTGGTTCTAAAATATATAGTACATTTGACCATTCAGATTCTGGAAAATATAATAATGGTTATTGTTATTTAACTGGAACTTCTATGGCAACACCTATTGTTACTGGAGTCGCTGCTTTATTAATGCAACAACATTCTCATTATTATAAAAATCCTTCTATAGTCAGAAAAGTTCTGATTCAAACTGCAAAAGATTGTGGTATTCATGGATATGATAAAGAATATGGATATGGATTAATTGATGCCAAAGCTGCTATAACTTACCCTTTTACTGTTAATCAACCCTTTGAAAATAAAAGACAATATTTAGAAAATAAAAATCAAAGTTTTACAGATCATAATAATGAAAAAAATATAAAAAATTCAACTGGGGATAAAATATTAAATTCTATTAAATCTAATGGAGTTTATTATGGAGTAGGTTTAACAGCTATGTTAGGATACTTTTATTACAGTAATTCTCAAGATGATGAACAAAACGAAAATAATAATAAGAAATGGGAAAATATTACTAATAAAGATATTAATAGAATGTCTAAAAAAGAATTACTAGACTTTCAAAAATATTTAATGAATAATTAAAATATTAATTAATAATATAAATAATATTTTATTTAATGAGTGAAATTAGTCAAAAATATAAGAAACTTACTCAAATAGAACATGTGATTAAAAAACCAGGTATGTATATAGGTGAAGTCAAACCCAGACAAGATTTTCAATGGATCTACAATTCTTCTAGTAACAAAATGGAATTTCAAGAAATAGTTTACTCACCAGGTTTATATAAAATTTTTGATGAGATTATTGTCAATGCATTAGATGAATCTACTAGAGACAAAACGATGACACAAATTAAAGTTAGCATTGATCAAGATACTATATCAGTTTATAATGATGGTGTTGGAATACCTATTGTGATACATCCTGAGCACAAAATATATGTCCCTGAACTTATCTTTGCTAACTTACTTACCTCAACTAATTATGATGATTCTCAAAAAAGAGTAACTGGAGGTACTCACGGACTAGGTGCTAAGTTAACAGCTATTTTTTCTAAAGAAATGATTGTAGAGATAGGAGATCCAAAAAATAAAAAAAGTTATTATCAAGTTTATCAAAATAATTTATCCAAAATATCAAAACCTGTTATAAAAAAATATACTGAAAAAAATGGTTATGTAAAAATAACTTTTGTACCTGATTATCCTAAATTCGATTATCAAAATTTAAATAAATCAAATAAAAATCTAATGATGAAAAGAACTTGGGATATAGCAGCTTTATCACCAGAAAATGTATCTATCTTTCTAAATGACCAAGAAATAAATGTTAAATCTTTTGATCAATATGTTAATTTATATTTAGAAAAAGATACACCTATGGTCAAATTTAATAAAGGGGGGTGGCAAATTATTTTAACTGATAGTCAATCTGAAAAATTTAATCAAGTATCATTTGTTAATGGTATTAATACTTCTAAAGGAGGTAAACATGTAGACTATATTACTGATCAAATAACTTCATATATTCAAAAAATTATTAAAAAATCATCATTAAAAGACTCATATATTAAAGATAATTTTTGGATTTTCATTAAAGCAGAAGTAGTTAATCCATCATTCTCTAGTCAAACCAAAGAAGAATTAATAACTAATAAAAATGATTTTGGTATTGAAGTAGAATTAAGTAGTTCCTTTTTCAAAAAAATAAAAGATGGACAAATTAATTTAATAAATAATGTTTTAATGTATTTAAAATCTAGAGAAATGGCTAAATTCGCTAAATCTGATGGTAGTAAAAAATCTAGATTAAAAAATATACCTAAATTAGATGATGCTAATTTTGCAGGTACTAAGAAATCTGGTGAATGTACTTTAATTTTAACTGAAGGTGATTCAGCTAAAGCTATGGCTATATCAGGTTTATCTGCTATCAAAAATGGTAGAAATTATTATGGTGTTTTCCCTTTGAAAGGTAAACTGTTAAATGTTAGAGATGCATCCAGTAAACAAATTAATGATAATGATGAAATTAATAATTTGAAAAAAATTATAGGTTTACAAACTGGTACTAAATATACCAATGAAAATTTAGGAAATTTAAGATATGGTTCAATTATGTTAATGATGGATGCTGACGTAGATGGATCTCATATTAAAGGTCTATTTCTTAATATGTTAGAATATTATTGGCCATCTTTATTAAAAATAGAAGGATTTATTAAAGTACTAGTTACTCCAGTTGTTAAAGCTATTAATAAAGATAAAATTATCTCTTTTAAAAATTTAACTGAATACGAACAATGGAGAAATAGCATGGATAATCAAGAGTCTAAAAAATGGTTTATCAAGTATTACAAAGGTTTAGGTACTAGTACAAGTAAAGAAGCAAAAGAATATTTTGATAAAATAGAACAATATTTAATGAAAGTTACAGATGAAAGAAAAAATGTTAAAGATAAAGATACACATCCTGAGATTTTATTAGCTTTTTCCAAAAAGTTAGCAGATCAAAGAAAAAAATGGTTGGGTAGCTACGATAGAGATAATATAATTGAATTTAAGGATAATATTGAAATATCTTTGAAAGATTTTGTTAATAAAGAATTAATTCATTTTTCAAATTATGATAATATCAGATCTATTCCTTCTTTATTAGATGGATTGAAACCATCTCAAAGAAAAGTATTATTTGCTTGTTTTAAAAGAAATCTGACATCTGATATTAAAGTAGCTCAACTTGCTGGTTATGTTAGTGAACACACCGCTTATCATCATGGAGAAAATAGTTTGGTTAATACTATAATTAATATGGCTCAAAACTATATTGGATCAAATAATATCAATTTATTAGAACCTGTTGGACAATTTGGAACTAGATTAGTTGGAGGTAAAGATCATTCAAGTGCAAGATATATTTTTACTATGTTATCTGAAGTCACAAGAAAGATATTTCATAAAGATGATGATCCTATTTATAATTATTTAGATGATGACGGTACTAACATTGAACCTGAATTTTACTTACCTATTATACCTATGGTTTTAGTTAATGGTTCAGAAGGTATAGGAACTGGTTATAGTACAAGTTTACCTTCATTTAGACCAGAAGATATTAAAAATTATTTAATAGAAAGATTGAATGGAGGCAACCCTTCATCTAACTTTTACCCCTTTTATCAAGGATTCAAAGGTAAGATGATTAAAATTGATTCAAAAAATTATATTAGTCAAGGTATTTACATCATTGATAATAAATATTTAAAAATTGAAGAATTACCAGTTGGTTATTGGACACAAGATTTTAAAAATTATTTAGAAGATTTTGTTTATAAAACTAAATACTTTAGTAGTTATCAAGATAATGGAACTGAAAGTACTGTTGAAATATATTTGAAAATTAATGATTTAAATGAAATTCAAAAATTAGATTCTAAAGTAGATAAATATGGTTTATCGGACTTATCGAAACTTTTAAAATTAAATAAAACAGTTAAATTCACAAATATGCATTTATATGATAGTCAAGGTAAAATAAAAAAATATAATTCTGTTAAAGAAATTTTGGAAGAATATTATACTGTAAGATTAGGATATTATCAAAAAAGAAAAGATTATTTAATGGAAAAATTAGACAAAGAAACAAAAATTTTTGATTCTCAAGTTAAATTCATAACTGGATTAATTAATAATAAAATAAAAATATCCAATAAATCTAAACAAGATATAATAAATATTTTGAAAAAAGAAAAATTATATTTAATCAAAGATGAACCTGAATATGAATATTTGACTAGAATGCCTATCTATTCTTTTTCTAAAGAAAAGGTTGAAGATCTTAATAGAAAATATAATGATAAAAAGAATGAATTTAATTTATTGAAAAATAAAACAATTAATCAACTATGGTTAGCTGATTTAAACTTTTTCTAAAAGCTTATCTTTAAACTTTAAAAGTTAGTTAGCTTTTTCCAAAAGCTTATCCCTAACTTCCATTAAAGCCCAGCCAAGAACATTCGCTCCTTTCCATCTACTCGGATAATTAATATCTGGATTATATTTGCTCATACCAATACCCCAGATTTTATCGTTAGAAGCTATATCTGCAATTAAATGATTTTTTGTTAGAAATAGAACTTCTTTCAAACCATCAATTTGAGTAAATTTTGCTTCAATTACTTCTTTAGCAATTAAACAAACATGTATATCCCATAGTTTTTGATCCCAATTAATTATTTGTCTACCTAATTCTTTTATTGAACTTGCATTATTAGAAACAAGAATTTTATTGAAAGATTCTTGATCATTCATAAGAGATGCTTTACAAAGTATAATTGCTTTTTCAGAGAATTCAATTTTAGCTTGAAAACCAGCCATTAAACCACACCAATCAGGAATGATAAAATTGAATGGATAATGTATGTAAAAATTAGAAAAACATCCATATAGATGATGATTATCTAAATAAAAAGCAATTACATTATGTTTATCTGGAATCTTACTCCATGTTTTTATCAGATTTTGAGTAGTTATTAAATGATTTTCATCTTGATAACTCATTTTTTAAAGTTATTTATAATGTTAGAGTTAAATTATAAATAATATTATTTATTCAATTTTTTAATCAAAATACTTTATTTAATATTTGATTAAAACATAAAATTTGGTTTAATTAAATACTACAGGTTATTCTTTGATTAAAAAAATAATCATTACATTCATGACAATACATACTTGTGGTTTCATAATTATTATAATTTCTAATCAAGTTATATCTACATTTATCACAATAAAAAATTTTACAAATACAACACATATTCATACTGTAATGTTGTTTTTCATATTTTTTACAATCATTACATTGTACTAAATATGCTAAGATTTCTTTAATAATATAATGGTCCATAATATTGCATTTATTCTTAATAAGTCTTTAAATCAAAAAAGTAGAAAAATTTATATAATTAATCTAATATTAAATTGTCTTTGAAAATTAAGATATTATATATTTAGTGTAGTAAATGGATAGAAAGGCAAAATATGTTTGTAAATTTAGTGATATATCAGACTATGATCATATAACAAATGTAAGTCAATTGTATGATTGTATTTCAGGGTATCAATATGGAGATTTGATTTCATTTGAAGATTATAGAGATGTTGGTACTTGTATTATTGGAAAAAATGGATATCTTATTCCTAATGAAGATAAATGTGGATCTGGATATTTATCAATACCTTATAAAATAACCAAGCATTTAGATGATGCTGTGTCTTTATATTCGGATATCCAAGCTAGAGATATTTCAATAAGATTTGATGATAAATTCATTTTAAATAATATTAATACTCCTAATTCTAAGATTTTAGAAGAATGGAATTGGGAAATTACATGGTTTCCAGATTCAATACATATTATATTTCCTAATGGTGTAAATGAATTCTTTAATATAAAAAATACAGATACTCAACAAATACTTGATTGGTATCAAGCTAAACTTCTATCCCT
>Ga0115565_10000189_pt1 | contig 51699 bp, 38 predicted proteins | sample COGITO_mtgs_1105_FD_87199 | JGI IMG/M metagenome (GOLD analysis project Ga0115565, IMG submission 87199) | Pelagic marine microbial communities from North Sea - COGITO_mtgs_110530 | ecosystem: Environmental > Aquatic > Marine > Epipelagic | place: Germany:Helgoland, sampling site Kabeltonne... | reverse complement strand
CTCACTGCTACAACAACTGTTGTTCCAATAAGTGCTTGTGCAGAGGGTAGTATTACAGTAAATGCTTTGGGCGGAGATGGAAACTATGCCTATGCCTTTGTACTATCTGGCAGCACTCCCGTAATTTCAGATTTTAACACTTCAAATTCTATTACATTACCTGTAGGAGACGAGGGTGCTTATGATGTATTTGTTAGGGATAATAATGCCGCAATACCCTCTTGTGTTTTTCAAGAAACTGTTACAGTAGCAATAATAGATGCTGTCACTTTTACTGCGGCACCTACAAATCCTGAATGTCATGGCGGGGTGGGTGCTATAGAAGTAACTATTACCGCAGGTAGTACACCGTACAGTATAGCTATAGTAGATATTGATAACTCTGGTGCTGTGGATGAAACAAGGATTAATGCGGTGACTACTACACAGCAGTATTTTAATTTAAATCCTGGGAATTATACGATAACTACTACGGATGCGTACGGGTGTGCTACAACAATTACGCCTATAACAATAGTAGAGCCAGATGAACTTACAACAGAGATTACGCCCTTGTTACCACCAGACTGCGGTGCAGATCCTAATTTATATGGATTCTCTTTTGATAATTACCCTACTACCCTAGGCACCCTAGAGTTTAGTGCCGATGGTGGTGCAAACTGGCAGACTAATGACACCTTTTTAGGAAGTTCTTATGCTGGAGGTGCTACTGTATCGCCTTCTATTCGTGTAGTGGGAAAAAGTTGTAGAATAGATTTACCACCCTATACTATTCCTTATCCATTAGATAACTTAGACATTACGATAGCTGCTGTAATCGTTGGCTGTAATGAACTACAGGTAACAGTACAAGGCACAGCAGGTGTTAGCCCATACCAGTATACCTACTCAGAAGATCCTGCATCTTTTGACCCAGCTACAACTACTTGGACTGTAGCTAAGCCTGGTGCGCATTTATTTACAAACCTTATACCTGGCAGAACCTATGTTTTTTATGTAAGAGATGCAACAGGACCTCCTGGTTGTGTAAGACAAAGTAGTGTTAATGTAAATGATGTTGCAGAACCACCTATTTTAGTAACTGGCGTTGCTACTCCTATCTGTAGTGGACAGAATAATGGTTCTATATTATTTACTGTTACGGAAACCACCTTAGGAGAATTAGGAGGTTCTTTCAGTTGGGACTTATATGAAGTAGGAAATACTAGCCCTTTAGAAAGTGGTTCCGTTTCTCCTTTTTCGTCTGGTGATTCATTTACGGCACCCAACCCTGCTAGCCTTCTTGCTGGAAGTTACTATGTGCAGATTAGCGGTAATGCTCCTAACAATTGTATTACAGGTAGTGAGAATGTCTTGATAGAGGAGTTAGATCCAATAACATTCACACCCGTGGTTATAGAAGATATCAGCTGTGCTAAAGAGGGGCTCATTCAAATTAATACTATTGAAGGGGGTGGTACTAATTATACCTATACACTTACGAGTAGTAACTTTGCAACATCTATTAGTACAACAGATAACCCAATAAAAGTGCCCATCAGTAATTTGTTAGATAGCACTGTAGCACTATTTGATGTAGTTGTATCTATACAGGACGAGTATATGTGTACTTCGGTGCAAACGTCTGCGCATACAGTTTCTTTAAATGTTTCTCAAAGTCCAACAATAGCTAACATTACTGTAGATAATTGTACGGCTCCGTTTAGTATTGCTATTTCTGCTTCGGATGGTACTGCACCTTATTTATATTCTATAGACAGTGGAAGCACCTATAGGAACAATGGTGGAACTTTTTCTAATGTTGCCGTTGGCGTGTATACCATTTCTGTACTTGATGCCAAAGGGTGTACTGTAAGCGGTACGGCAACTGTGTATCCTGCGCTAGAGGCGAGTGCTACCATTACAAAACTTTTAGGTTGCACCCCAAATAGTGATGCTATTATAACAGTAAGCGGCTTAAAAGGTTCTGGATCTTATGACTTTGATGTTACAGGGCCCACCCCTGCATCAAGTCAAATAAGAACCAGTATTCCTTCGCCAACTAATACTATTAACTGGGCAACAAGTGTTACAGGAAACTATACCATTAAAGTATACGATAATAAAACTCCTACATGTATTGAAAGAACATTTACAGTTACTATTCTACCAGCAATACTCCCTAGTATAGATACCATTTCTACTAGTGCTGTAGTTTGCGAGGGTAATAGTGATGGCACCATTCTAATTAAAGCATTAAATAATGGTATAGGCCCTTATACTTTTCAAATAACCAGTATAGATGGTACTACTAGTGCAATAAACCCAACCATTACTACAAGCACTACGGCTACTTTTACAGGATTAGCACCCACTACAACTACTAGTGGTTATGTGGTTACAGTAACAGGAAATAGTACAAGCAACAACTGTACAGTCCTTAGTAATTCTATACTTATATCTGAACCAGATGCCATTACGTTTACGGCAGCTACTACTGCTTTTTCCTGTACTTCTGGAAATAAAGAGGACAGTGCCGAAATTATAGTGCAAAACGTAATTGGTGGCTCCAATGCCTATTCTAGATATGTTTTTATAAATAACTTAAACCCAACTGCCATTCTACAAGATGGCACAAATACAAGTTATAAAGAAACGAATACTGACGGCGGTACTTATACCATTAAAGTGTATGATACAAATGGGTGTGAGGGATCAACCTCTGCTACTATTAATCCTTTTACGAGTATTAGCAGTCCTACTATTACAAATACTCGCGGTCTTACCTGCCAACCTGGAAATGATGCTCAAATTGATGTTTCCATTACTATAAACCCAACCACGGCAACTCCTAACTTAGAATATACAGTTGTAGGTTTAAATACCACATTTACTGACACTAATCCTACAGGATCATTTTCCGGCTTGACTAGTGGAAATTATAAAATTACAGTAACTAATCTAGATACAAATTGTATTGTAGAAACGGTTCATACGATTGGTGCACCAGAAGAAATGAGGGTGGTTGCTACAAAACTTACAGATGAAGAATGTTTAAATGATAGTTTAGATGATGGTAGTTTTTTAATAAGCGCCTCAAATTATACTGGTTCGTTTGATTATCAAATATATCGTCTAGATGATACTCTAGTAAGCGGGCAATCGGGTTCTGGAAATACCACAGGCGCTCAGATTACTATCTCAAACATACCAAACGGTACATACTATGCAACCCTTGTGCAAACTCAGGCTCCCTTTTGTTCTGTGCGTTCAAATACTGTAACTATAAATGCTCCAGAGGCTGCTATTGCTTTTACTCCTACAGAGGAAGATAATGTGAGTTGCACGAATAATCAGGGTAGTATTTTAGTAAACCCTAATGGAGGACTGGCTCCTTATACCATAAGTTGGCTAAATAGCACTACCGGTGCAACAGATGTACAAACTAATGTAGCGGCCACTACTTTTACTAATTTATCTGCTGGAAACTATACCATTACAGTAACAGATACCTATTCTTGTACTGCGACGGAAACTATTACACTTATCCGACCAGAGAATATTAGCGCCACAATTACAGCAACTACCCTAGCTTGCACAGATGATAAAACAGCAACAGTAAAGGCATTGCTAGGAATACGAAGTACTACTGCAAGCTATAGATATCAATTATTAGTCTATGAAAATGAAACAGCTACTACTCCTATCCAATCTTCTCCGCTACAAAACACTGGAGTGTTTGAAAATTTAGGTGCTGGTTTTTATAGTATCATGATTACAGATAGTATTGGATGCTCTTTTGAGACTACAAAGGCTACCATAAATAGACCCTCACCTGTTTCCGCACAATTACGTGTATCTCAGCTGGCTAGTTGTAATACGTCTGCAAGTATAGAACTTAGTGCCTCTGGCGGTACATCTCCTTATAGTTTTAGCATAGATAATGTTGCGTACACTTCTATGAATATGGTCAACGGTACAAATACACACGTTATAAATAACGCAGGTACAGGAACATTCTCTTACTATGTTAAAGATGCGCTCAATTGTACATCTGTTATTTCTAATACCATCACACTGGCACCTATAACACCCTTAACGTTGTTAGTAGATACTTCTGCTGCCTTCATTAATTGTTCTGGAGATGCTTCAGCAATAATTTATGCAAAGGCAGATGGTGCATTGGGTAATTACGAATATAGACTGTACGATGCAATGCCTATCAATCCTAGTTCTTTAATAGCTGGACCTATTAACACAGGCATCTTTGATAATTTAGGAGCAGGAACTTATTATGTACAAGCTACTAGCGGAGATTGTTCACCCGTAAATACGGCAGTTGTAATTACAACACCAACACCGCTAAGTTATACTGAAACAGTAGTTAACGTCACTTGCTTCAATGAGAGTAATGGTAGTATCTCTGTAACTTTATCTGGTGGTTCAGGAGTGTATCAATATGCTATATCCCCAGATCTTAACCAGTTCGATACAATTAATACATTTAACGATCTAAGTCCCGGATCTTATACAATAATAGCTCAAGATAGCAATGGATGTTTTGAACAGTTATTGTACACAATAACAGAACCAGTTAGATTAGAAACATCTTTTTCTACAACTCCAGAAATATGCTTAGGAGATTCAGATGGTACCATTTCATTAGAAATCGTAGGAGGCATTGCGCCCTATAGCACTAGTATAAACTCTAATAGTACTGCGGACTTTGTAGCTGGGAGAACAACATTTTCTGGGTTAGTTGCAGACAGTTATATAATTTTTGTACGCGATAGTAATGATTGCGAAACAAACACTGTCATAGAAGTTTTACCAGGAGTTAATTTAAGTGCAACCGTCACTCCTATATATGAATGTGATGGGCTATCACCAACAAATTATCTTAATATAACCCTAGATGACGCTACTGTCTTAGGTGAAGTTCTTTATGGTTTAGACACTACAGATGTTAGCCAAATGCAAATAAATCCAGATTTTAGAAATACCCCTGCTGGTGAACATTACATTGCTGTAGCTCATGAGAATGGCTGCGTTCAAACATATAATTTTACCATTATTTCATACGCACCACTAGGGCTAGAATTAAGTCAAATAGGTCTAAACCAGATAACGGCTACAGCTTCTGGAGGTAAGAGTGAATACACCTATTACCTTGAAGATAAAGACGGTGTAAACAGTAATGTCTTTACCATCTATAAAACGGGTACCTATGAAGTTATCGTAGTAGATAAAAATGGTTGTACTGCTAGGGCTTCAATTTTTATGGAATTTATAGACATAAAGATTCCGAACTTTTTTACACCAGACGGAGATGTACTTAATAATTTATGGGTAATAGGGAATATGGAAACCTACCCCAAAATACTAATCATAATTTTTGATCGTTATGGTAGAGAAGTATATCGTATGGGGCTTAATGACAAGGGCTGGGACGGTAATTATAACAATACCCCTTTACCTACTGGGGATTATTGGTATACTATTCAACTTAATGAAAAAGAGGATACACGAAAAATAGTAGGGCACTTTACTCTTTATAGATAATGTATATGTTAAAAAATATAAGTTTTAAATTATTAAGCTTAGTGCTTATTTTAGGAACAACGCTTTTGCAAGGGCAAGAACTTACAATCCCGCAGCTATCACAATACCTAGCGGACAATCCCTTTGTAATGTCACCTACGTATGCTGGTATAGGAGATCACGTGAAAATAAGAGTCAATGGACTAACCCAATGGGTTGGCGTTAAAGATGCTCCAGATACGCAATCCCTTGCAGCGGATATGCGTTTAGGAGAACGTTCTGGTATTGGTGCGATGCTTTATAACGATAGCAATGGAGAAACAAAACAAAGAGGAGCAAGACTTTCCTTTGCCCACCATTTGACTTTAGACAGGTATAAGGATCAATTTTTATCATTTGGACTTTCCTATAATTTTAATCAATTTAGAATTGATATTGAAAATTTTGATGGCATTGACCCAAGTGTTACAGATGATAGGGCTACTACTAATCATAATTTTGATGTGGGAATACTATACAGATTTGATAAGTTTTACATTAGCGCAAATGCTTCAAATATTTTAGAAAAAGATCTCTCTAAATTCAATCCTATATTTGAACCAAATACACTCCGTAATTACTATATATACACAGGTTATAGATATAGCAAAAGTAAAAATAGTAATTTGGAGATTGAGCCCTCTGTCTTCTTTCAGCTTTTTGAGAGTGATGGTAGGTCTGTTACCGATTTAAATGTGAAATTTAGATGGTATGATTTTGAAGATTATTATTATGCTGGTATTACCTATAGGTTTCTTAATGACCAAATAGGGAGTCCATTATATGTGGCTCCTATATTAGGACTTAAAAAGAATAATTTTTATTTTGGATATTCTTATCAAGTGATACTAAACGAGATTTTAGGCTACAGCAGCGGAACACATGTGGTAACGCTTGGTGTAGATCTTTTCCAAGGTATTAGTAATTGCAGATGTACCTATTAAGTAAAATATTTTAGCATAATTTTGTATAAAGCAACAAATTATGGGTAAGGTATTTGTAAAAAATATTAGGGCGTATGCCTATCATGGGTGTCTAAAAGAAGAGACAGCACTAGGTAGTGATTATCTGGTGAACATAACTATTAAGACAGATTTATCTAAGGCTTCAAAATCAGATGCTTTAAATGACACCGTAGATTACGTACATGTAAACAAAATTGTAGTGGAAGAAATGAGTGTTCCTTCTAAGCTATTAGAACATGTAGCAAAAAGAATTATAGATCGTACGTTTATAGAAATCCCAATGGCCCAAAAATTAAAGGTGGCGGTTTCCAAAATAAATCCGCCTATAAATGGTGATGTTGAAAAAGTAACAATCATTTTAAATTTAAAAAGACCCTAATTATTTTCTTTAAAATAGAATAAGACAGTACCTTTACACATGCAAAGGGCATCGTGGCCGAGTGGCTAGGCGCAGCTCTGCAAAAGCTTGTACAGCGGTTCGAATCCGCTCGATGCCTCTAAAACCTCCGTTATTCAAACGGAGGTTTTTTATTTTATCACTACTCCTTATTGGTTGTTTAATTTAAGGAAATATGTTTTATCCGCCTCCCTTACCTGTTTATCAACACTATTAGAGTCACGTAACACTCACATTGCAAGTTTAAACTTGTTATTTCTTATTTAAAAGAGCTTCTGCATTAGCGATACTGGTATTGATTTTCTCCTTTACCTCTGATACTTTTTCTTTTTCATTATCAAGCATTATTCGCTTTTCTGGACTAAGTTCCTTCCCTTGTATAATTTCTTCGGAATTGAAGGTAGTTCCAAAATTTTGCATCCATTGCATCATAGACTCGTTTGCATCTTGTAACCCCTCCATTGCTTTATTTTCTGGAGAATTTATTCCTAGGGAGTCTGCCATAGGCTTCAATTTACCTACTAAACTACTAAGCTTACCCATTTTTGGCATAACCTCATCGTGTATTGCCATAACTCTCTGCATTTGACTGGGTTTTGGTGTCTCCTCCTTACAGGAAAAAAGCGTGCAAATGATAACAGTTGCAGTCAAGATTATTTTTTTTGTAATCATCATATCAGTAAATAATTTTCATGTTCAACAGTACTAAGATATATAATCTAAGTAGGTTTTTTAAATAACATATTAGGATCATTTTACTGTGATCCGTATTGTTTTAGAACAACTCGATTATGAAGTGACTAATGAGCCAATTTATACTAACTAATAATAGATCACTCTACGAGAAGAAATACCCTTTAGTAAATGCGCTTACTATTTAGTGAACGTGTATTAATATTAATCTGATGCTAATCACTTCTAAATACAACTAACTACATTTAAAGATAATAGTCGGATTACTATTGAAATACACTCAAATCTACTATACAATGAGATTTGTTTCTAATACAATAGTTATCTAGATTGCATAGGCAATAAAAAACGCACTTACAGATACATACTCATTTATAATAGACTGCGTTTTTAAGGATCATCTTACTACTACCAACGAGATAAAACATGGAAATATATCAGAAAAAAATAATAGAATCGCTTATTGTTCTGTTCTTGTTTATGTTAACCAGAGTAGCAGCACGTAGATTTATAAAGAAAACCGTTCTAGAGAAACTTACACAAAATACTAGAGCCTTAATTATTAGTAAAACCATCAACTTTATTTCTTTAACTATTAGTCTAATTATTTTACTTATTATTTGGGGTGTTAAACAATCAGAACTTGCTGTATTTGTGGGCTCTGTACTTACCGTTGTTGGTGTTGCCATGTTTGCCCAATGGTCGCTTCTTTCTAATATTACGTCTAGCATCATTCTGTTTTTTAATCATCCTACAAGAATAGGAGATACTATTGCTATTATGGAAGGGAAAGAATATGAAATTCATGGTAAAATAAAAGACAACGGACTTTTCTTTATCACGCTAGAGATGACAGCACTAAACACACAGATTACATTACCAAACAACATCTTTATACAAAAGACAATTAAAAAACTTAGTAATGCTTCTGAAATTGAGCTAGATATAAAATAATTAAGTAGTATTTTATGAAAGATATACAGCTAATAAGCCAACAATACCAAGATAGATTTATAGCGCTAATACCTAGTATAGTTACCTCTATTGCTGTTCTTATCATAGGGTTTATTATTGCTAAACTAGTAAAACATCTAATTCTAAAACTCTTTAAATACGCACACAAAATAGCTGAGCAGCGCGGTAATACAACAGATTATACTAATGTGTCTTCCTTCCTATCCAAAACTCTGTTCTGGATTATTATTTTTACAACGGTGCTCCTTATTACAGATTATCTTGGGCTTTCTTTAATCGCAGGTTGGTTCCAGTCTATTTTACATCACATACCAAATATACTTGCTGCTGTCTTAATTATATTTGCTGCAATCGTAGCTGGCAACTTAGTTTCCAATGTATTAAAATCTTTTGGAAGACGTACTGGTTTTCAGCAAAGCCAAACAATGATAAAGGCCGTACGTTTTATTTTCATAGCACTTGCCATTGTAATAGCTTTAGACCAGATTGGCATTGAAATTTCGTTATTAAAAAACATTATAGAAATTGTATTAGCCGCACTTCTATTTGGTGCATCCTTGGCTTTTGCTTTAGGTGCAAAAACGGCTATAAGTAATATATTGGCAACCTTTTACATAAGAAAAATATATAAGGAAGGAGACCAAATACAAATTGGAGAAAGCACTGGCAAAATTATAAGTATTACGGGTAGCGCGGTTATTTTAGAAAATAATCTAACACAGGTGTATATACCTGCTAAAGAATTTAATGAACAGAAGTCTTTTCTTATAAGAATAGTATAGCAGTATGAATACAGACCAAACAATAGTTAACGACTTTATACAAAAACACCCATATGCCGTAGCGAAAAAGTTAGAGATGCTCTTACCAGAAGAAGTGTCTAAATTCTTATCTGCACACACTGCACAAACCTGTTTAAAGATTTTTTCCTACTTAAAACCTAAATATAGTGCAGACTGCTTTTTGCTGCTCCCTGCCAAACAACAAAAAGTTTTGTTAGATAGCGGAGACGCCGCTACTATGGCTGCCATGCTGAAGTTCATTGATGGTTCGCAACGAAGCTCCTTAACGAGCAATATGTCTTCTAATAAGCTTAATTTGCTACGCCAAGCATTAGACTTTAAACCTAATACTATAGGTTCCCTAGTGAAGCCCGCTGTTACCGTTACTAAAGATCTTACAGTAGTGCAAGTTATAGCAATTCTTAAAAGGAACCCAACACTTAAAAGTACAGATGTATTTGTTGTAGATTTTGATGGTTTATTTCAAGGATTAGTAACTATGAAGGGGCTTTTATTATCTGAAGAAAATAATATAATGAGTACGCTAATAGATACTACGTGCCCAAGGTATTCTGCAGACCAGTCTATTAAAAACGTTTTGAAAGATAAGGCCTGGTTTACATACCATAATATTGCTGTTGTAGATAATTCTGAGCGGTTTATAGGAACTATTTCCTATAAATCTTTACTAGCCACATCCGTTAAAACAAACAAACCTACGAAAGACAGTATTCACGATACAGCCGGAGCGTTGAGCGAATTATACCGTATTGGATTTACTAGCTTATTACACGGCACAGACAAATAATTTAAGATGAGTATAGCTACCACAACTATTGAGGATTTATTACGAGAGGAATATTTTTTAAAATTTCCTAAAGATGCGGCGTATTCCTTAGATGCTATGCCCTCTAAAGATATTTTGTATTATTTGACAAATCTTCCTGAGAAAGAAGCAAAAACAATTTTTTTTAAACTGAACTCAGAGACGTGTAGCACGTTATTATTAGAAATGAAGGACGCCCTCTTTGTGTCTTTATTCGCTACTAGTAATACGCATGTTACTGCCCGCTTGTTAGCCAGACAAGAAAAGCAAATAGCTCTTAAAAAACTAGCCTTACTACCCGTATTAATATCTCGTGAGGTACTTGACTTTATGAATTATAAAGAGGATACTGCTGGATATCTTATGGAAACTTCGCCTACCACTTTTCATACAGACAATTCCGTAGAAGATGTTTTTAAAAAGTTACGCAAGTTAGGAAATCGTGCAATTACTATGATTTATGTTGTAGGAGAAGAAGGATTCTTGCTAGGCAAAATACCCGTACAATATTTGGCCATCTCGGAACCAGATAAATTGCTCAAATACTTAATGGAGCCTGCACCATCTATTAACGCTATTTCTTCTAGAGAGGAAGTATTGGTAGCAATAGAAAAAGAGGGTCTTTTACAAATGCCTGTAACAGATATTAATCATAACCTTCTAGGTGTTATCCGTAATGATGCTTTGTTGTCTGCTTCTAAAAAAGAAATGTCTGAAGATTTACTTGCCATGTTTGGTGCGGGTAGAGAAGAGCATGCACTTTCTAAGGTATCCTTTGCGGTACGCAAAAGATTGCCTTGGTTACAAGTAAATTTGGCTACGGCCTTTTTAGCTTCTATGGTGGTAGGTTTATTTGAAGATACTATTGCTAAAATTACCATTCTTGCTATTTTTCTTCCTGTGGTGGCTGGGCAGTCTGGTAATACGGGCTCACAAGCACTTGCAGTTACCATTCGTGGTTTGGCTTTAAAGGAGATAAGAATTTCTCAATGGTTTAGGGTAGCAAAAAAAGAATTAATGGTTGGGTTTATTAATGGAGTTGCCGTGGCCATTACTACAGGAGTTATTGTGTTCTTCTGGTCTTCTTCTTCTGGTATAGCTATAGTTATTGGTATTTCTATGATTCTATCTATGCTTATTGCTGGATTTGCTGGTGCTATTATTCCCATTGGATTAAAAGCCATAGGGCAAGACCCAGCCACTTCCTCTTCCATTATATTAACAACAGTAACAGATATTTGTGGCTTTTTAAGCTTCTTAGGCTTGGCAACTTTGCTGTCTTCTTATTTAGGAATTGTTTAAGCAGATGATAAATAGAATAAAAGGAGTGATTACCTTATAAAGAGTCACTCCTCTTATGTGTCACATTCTTGTACGCTATTTTGTGATTCACAATGATGTTTATATCGAATTAATGAATAAGTATCATTTCCAAAACTTACACTCGTTCACTATTTTATTAACAGACTGCAACCATTCGCTAATTTGCAATGCCATTTCTGCACCGGCAGATTTTCCTAAGATATACATAGTAAATATCACATAAATGGCTAAAAGTAACACCGCACTTAATACACCCATTTTTCGCTTTAGAAGAAAGATGACAAACGCTACTAGGGTTAGTATAAATAGTAAGATTCGTAATTCGGAAATATTAACAACCGTTTCTGCACTCATTTCTATAGGCCCGTTGATGATAGTAAAAAGAAATAATGGAAACCCTAAGGCAAAACAAACATCAAAAATATTACTGCCCAAGGCATTGGAAACAGCGTCGTCATAGTTGCCTTTTTTGGCGTCTTTCATAGACAAAATAGTGTCTGGTACGCTTGTAGCGGCGCTTGCTAATATTACAGCAATAAAATAGATTGGGATATTTAAAGCATCTCCTAGCCATTCGCAAGATTTTACAAGCATAAGGCATGCAGACCCAATAACCCCTATAGCGAAAAGCAGTAAAAACCAAGCATTTTTAGTATTGATCTTGTCTTTTATAAATACAGGCTCAAGATCTAGCGTTAGTAAGTTAAGAAAAGTATTACCCGCATTATTTGTGTCTTTCGCCTCTTCCTCTTCTTCTTGTTCTTCTTGCGTAAAACCTTCTGTAGCGTCAGATTTCATAGAAGTTAACATATAGATAGCGTAGATAGCATATAAGCCCATTAAAACTAAGCCATGCGTCCAATCTAGCGTTTTACCCCCTAGTAGGAAGATAAGTACTAGCTCACATATTAGTAATGAGATACCGTCTCTTAAGAGCACTTTTTTAGAAACCGCTACATGAGAGGTAACTCCTTTTAAAACAACCACCAGAATAACCACAGCTGGAATAATCATCCCATTAAAAATAGCACTTCCCGCAGTAGTTCCTATACCACCGGCAAAGCCATCTTTATCTTTTAATATAAATAAGAAAAATAGGGTAGTAAAAAGTTCTGGCATAGAAGAACCTATGGCGTTTATTGTTGCCCCACGGACACCTTCGCTTAGGTTTCTACCTAGATATTCAGATGCAGCCTCAAAACCGTCACTGGCGCGCCAAATAATAATACAGCAGAAGATAATTAATGCGATGGAAATTAAAATCATAGTTTAAGCCTTGTTTGTTATAGTTATTGTGGCTACTCTACCGCCTTTATCATTTGAGAGCAATAGTTTGCCACCCTCCTCTAATACCACGGAGCTGCCAATGGGTACCAAGGTATCTTTATTTAGATCTCTTAAATTGGGTAAAGCTTCATTTATAAGCAACCATTGTTGGTTGTGGAACACAAAATACCCAACTCTCTTTTTGTCTAATGCCTTTAGTTTTTCGTTTCTAATAATTGTCCTATTTATGTGCCAAGAGTGCAGCGTTGTATTGTTACACACTACCAAACGTTGGTTTTCTGGTTTCCAAACATCTGGTTTAAATTGGTAGAACAAATCTAATACAGGTATAGCGTGTTGGTATTTAGTGCGGCAAAAAGGACATTTTGTTACTTTAGAATTATCAAAAATAAACCATTGCTGATCGCATTGCGGATTGCTGCATTTCAACTTTAGGTCATCTGTTTTTATGAGTGCTTGCTCCCAATTTTCTGCTAAAGGTCTTTGTCTCGGGTCTTTTAGACCGTCTATAAAAGCTTTTTCAAAAAGCTCCTTTAAATAAGGACCTGCAATTGTATAGGGCGTGGTAGCCAAATCTGTCCAGGGTGAAAATTTAGACACATTATCTCCATATTCTCGCTTCAAATTTCTATTATTAGCATCTGTGGCATGCTCTACAAAAAGGGCTTTGCTTCCCATGAGTAAATCTTCCTCTTCGTCTGCTTCCATAGGTCCAAAATAGTTGCCGCCTCTTAGCGGGTGCCTATAAAAAAGGTACATATATATCAGCACCGCCAGTGCATGTAAATCTGTATGCCTATTGGGTAAACTTCTATTAGGATCTTTAGTACCTAAATGTTTTGTAGCTACCACTTCTGGCGCTATGAAATCTGCTGTTCCAATCACATCTGGTGGGAATAGGCCAGGCACTACTAAGCCATCTATATCTATAATTGCTGCTGTTTTGGTTACAGGGTCTATCAATACATTTTTATAAGACAAATCTGAATGTGCCAGCCCAGCGGAATGCAGCCGCTTTACGCCTCTTGCAATATTTACTCCTACTTGAAAGTAGCTAAGCCAATTACCTAGCTCACTTTTATCTATTTTTAATTTGGCACTTTTACTTCGGAATTTGGCACTTGCAAACCATTTACCCTCTTTTTCTTTTCCTTTTAATAAATCGAAACTTTCATAGCCTTTTGCGAAAAAAAAGTTGCTAGAATAACAAGGCACAATAATACCAATACGTGCTTCTTCCTTTATAACATCTGTAGGCCAGGAGTATAACTCTTTATAATAATCACCCCCTTCTCTATTAAAAAAACTATCATAGTAAGTAGTTACTATTTTTCGCAATCTTTCTACTGCATTAAAATCCTGTTTATCTCTGTAAATAGCAACTACATACGATTTATCTGGACTAAAATAGACGTCTTTCATCCCTCCTCGCATAGGAGCGTTATTATCAATATATTGATACGATTTTGATGGCGTGATAATAGAATTTACCGTTTTTGTAATCATTATAGCTGTTTTTAGTAAATGATTGCAAGCGTTCTGTCATCATGATTTCCCTTGCTCCAGAAATCCATCCACTTACTTAAATCTTCCGCAATATGCGTTTCGTCAGCGTTAAAATTTAGCTGAACATCAGCTTCGTTTTTACCTTTGAGATCTGCAATAAAATCATTCCATTTTTCAGTTTTTTCTAAATTTACTTCTACTTCAAATTTGGGATCATAAATACCGTCTGACATTAGAAATAGGAATGAAAAATCTTCTTGTATATGAATATTAAAACGGGAAGCCATTGGCCTCTCTTTAGAGTGAAATATATCTGGTTGTGTAATAAATCTTGTTCCACCGCCAAACTCTCCTACATCTAACCAATTTAAAAGTGTTGCTGCTGACTCATCTTTGCTAACAACTCCTATTGGGCAGTCTCCTACGCTAAAAGTGATAATTACATAGGTGTCTTTTATTTTTTTAAAGGCAGTAAAAATGAGTGTTGCATGAAAGGATTCTGCTAAGTACTTAACTTTTTTAGCACTAAAAATTTCAGGGTATTTTGCTGCTGTATCCTTTGCTAAGGCATTTAGCTGATTATGAACATGTAGCGTGCCTTTATAAAAACTTTTTTTTATTTCGTTCTTTGCGTCATTAAAGGCTGTTTCATCTTTCGTATCTAAAAAGTGCAGATAGCTGTCTTCAAAATCTTGCAGCTCTCTATTTGGTAAAATAACCTCTTTAAAATAGGCTATAATAGTGTTACAGGCTACTCTAGAACCTTCTCTGGAGAGCGCTGCACTCCCAGCCCCATCACTTACTGCAACAACACCCCAACCTGAATCACTAAAATCTTGAAAGGCAAAATCATCGTCTCTAAAACTCCCTACATTCTGATGAGAACGCCCTCTTTTTGATACAACCACGATAGTTCTATCTCCTATTTTTCCTGCTGCTGCCGTATTGTCTTCTTTCCAAAATATAGCTTCTGAATCGCTAGGAATATTTTTCCATAACAGTTTTGGATCAGGATTTAGAATTATTTTTATCTCTTTAGAGTGAAAAGCTGCGTCTTCAATTTCCTCTAAAATTTTAAACTCAAGGGTAAAATCAGCAGTTCCACTTTTCATAGGATAACCCGTAATTTCTAAGGTGTCTTTACTAAAAGTTAGACCAAGATCCTCTAAACCTGTAAATAGGTACTTTTCTATTTTGTAAGAGGGGAAAAAATCTTCATCAAACTTAAATGTGTATAGCGCGTTTTCTGTACCATTGGGAAGGTTTAATTTGATACTCTTAAAATTTGCTATAGCTGTTTGAATTTCTAGTTCCTCCATAAAATATTTTCTGTTCTTACCTTTCTTATAATATCTTTTTTATAAAAAAATCGACTTACTAAACACGCCCTAGCTATGTGCAAAAGTTTATAACAGTAAACTCTCTAAATACTATTTAAGTTTTAGAATGTATCTATTACTTGTTGGCTACAAATACTATATTAAATACCCTAGATTAGATTACAATAAAATCTTCTGAAGGGGGCGGGGGCAATGTGACAGCATCTGTTGTTCCTAAGCTTTTATTACCTTGCTCTATAGTGTCTGATACCCACATAAAAAATTGCTTTAGCGTGGTGCTATCTGCCGTCTGCAAATGCACCACAGTTTCTGTAAGTTGCTTTAGCTGATCATCATCTGCCAAATGCCCCGCTGCACAGCCAACGATAGCACCAAAGTTTACAGATTTTATTTTAGGTATTATTTCTCTGTAAGCTTGCACATCAGAAGGTTTCCCGTCTGTAAACAGAAACAATAAAGGCCTCCAGTCTCCTTTTTGCTCTGCTGAACCTTTTCTTATATCTGTAGATACTTTATCATATAAAAACTCCAAAGCTTTACCTGTAAAAGTTGGTCCACTTTGCGGACAGGTTATTTCTGGTAATTGAAAAGATTGTAAATCTGTAAGCGGCATAAGTTCTTTTACTTCCCTATCAAAAGTGATGATACTTATCCATAAAGTTTCAGACGCCTGCGCATCTGAGCGCAATGTATTTATCATGCCACTTAAAGCGTTGTTAAGAGCAACTATGGGCTCACCAACCATAGACCCCGAGGTGTCTAATAAAAAGTATACCGGAAGTCTTCTCATAAAATTTATTTAAGCAGTTTAGCTAGTGATTCTGGTAATTCTTTAACTTCTCTTTTTAAATACTTCAATAATGCTTTTTCTGTTTTATCTATCTGGCCATCCCCTTGTAATTTATACAATAAATAGGCTTCTTCTTCACTATCAATTTCCCCATTAGAATCATCATCATCTAACACAAAACCAGCTATAGCTTTTACAAACAAAGCTTCCCATGAAGCGTGGTTATTTTTATCTGTAACAGCATCGTTTAACTCAAAAAGAAAATCTGCTTCTTCTTTGTCTATACTACCATCCGCGTAGAGTACGGTCTCTATTTCATTTACCTCACTAGCATCAATAACACCATCTGCTAAAATTTTCTTTTTTAATGTTTCTAAAACCTTCATAAATTATTTTGATATTAATTAGTTACACAATAATATTTAATTCTGATGGCGGTGGCGGTAGCTCATTCATACCCGTAGCATCTTTACCGCTTTCTTCTAGTTTTGTAGAGGTTACCCCAATGGATGCTGTAACCCATGCAAAAAAGTGCGATATGCTTTGGTTATCTGCGGTATCTAAACTTACCACATTCTCTGTTATTTTTTGCAGAATGGATGTATTAGCACCACTACCAGCTGCGCAAGCCACAATATACGCTGTTCTTCTTTTTTGAAGTGCCTCTAGTCCTTTTTGTATATCATCTGTAGGGATACCATCTGTCATTATAAATACTAATGGCTTCCAATCTCCTTTACTCTCTGCTGTTGTTAGGGCTACTTCATTATCTATACAGGTACTTACTAATTCCAGTGCACCACCTAGTGCGGTAGTGCCTGTGGCAATGATATCTGGTATTTGAAATGTTGCTAAATCTGTTAAGGGTACTAGCTGTTTGGCACTACTATCAAAAGTAATAATGCTTAAAAAAGCGGTCTCTATAGCCTGTGGGTTTTGCCGTAACGAGCTAATCATCATTTGAACACCATTTTTCACGGCTTCAATTGGTTCTCCCATCATAGAGCCAGAGGTGTCTAATAATAAGTATACTGGTAGTCTTCTCATTTTGCGTGATTTTTTAAAATTTTATCAATCGTTTTCATGAATGTCATGTCGCCAGTTGCCCGCCCAATTGCGTTGAATTTCCAAACGCCTGCATCTCTATAAAGCATTCCCATTATTAGAGCTCCTTTGCCGTCATAGGTTTCATCTGTAACTATATCATAACTAGAATGAACATTGTCTACCTTTGAAGGCGTACCCTCATACATTCTAATTTTTGCAAAGGGAATATTTGAAAAGTCATAACTTTCCCCTGGGTTTAAATATATATTTAGAAAAAAGAAGATCTTTTGTACTCTAGAACTAACGTACTCTAAGTCTACGGTTATAATCTCATTATCTAGACCATCGTCTCCGCCAACATCTCCTTGCCTATCATCTCCACTATGATGTAGTGCATTGTCTTTAGACCTAAGTTTACCCAACGGAAACTTATTTTGTTTTAAAAAATCATTATATTCTGGAGTGTAAATCCAATCTACTAGTTCTCCGTTCGCATCTGTCATAATGCAACTAAGATCTAAGTCTACATCTTTTACGATTTTTTTACTTTTAAAAAAACCTTTTTTTATGGACTCCATTGCTCCCCAGTTAACACCTACACAAAAGTTGGTTAATTGTTCACCAGAAGATTTCCGTAGGTCTATTTTCTGACCCTTCACTAGATTAATTGCCATGCTGTTATTTTGTTTATACTAGATTACTAGTGTTTTTATTAGAACTACATGCTAAATAGGTGCTTAGTTATATTTATTTACAAAATCTTGGAGACCGCCGCTCATACCTGTTCCAATAGCTTCAAATCTCCACTCCTCATTTCTTTTATAAATTCTGCCAAACTCCACCGCAGTCTCTACAGAAAAATCCTCGTCTAGCTCAAACTTCATAACTTCTGTGCTGTCTAAATTATCGGTAATGCGTACAAAAGAGTTACGCACTTGCCCAAAATTTTGCTTGCGAGATTCATACTCATCAATAGTAACTACAATGCAAATCTCTGTGGCCTTTGTATCTATTTTAGAAAGGTCTATTGAAATAGATTCATCGTCTCCTTCACCTTCGCCTGTTCTATTATCACCCTCGTGCTCTACGGCGCCATCTGGGCTTTTCAAATTGTTATAAAAAATAAAATGCTTCTCTGAGAGTAACTTTCTATCTTCTCCCAAAATAAATACAGAGGCATCTAAATCAAAATCTACACCCGTAGCTGTTTCGTTGGTATCCCACCCAAGACCTATGGTAAAATTGCCTGTGCTTAAAGATTGCCGTTGTCCTTTTTTTAAATTAATTGCCATGTGTTATCTTTTTTAATTATTTTTTAGAAAAGTGTTTGTGAACCAAAAGCCTAAATCTTCTTAATACAACTAATGCCAGATACTTTAAATTCTTATTGTTTACTCCTTAATTATATAACCCTTCGAACTGAGACTCCGATTTCTCTAGAAGAATCCTCATCTAACTTTAATTCTGTAACCACCGTCTCGATAATATTATCTGCTATTCTGATTTAAGAATTTTTTAAATCTTCACAATTTTTATTTAAGAACTTCAATTTCTTTGTTTAGCAGCGTTAGATTTATAACTATAAATATAATACCAGGCACACGGCTAAATGTACCATCGGGTTCGTTCTCTTATAAATCTGATGCCAAACGGTCATATAAAGAAGACTTTCTTGTCGCCAGTATCATTTTTGTTATGACTTAAGCGCACAAATTATTTTAAAAAATAACTCGCAATTATTTGTCTAGTTTTTTGTTCTTTTTATTTGTTAATTATCCCAGAAAATAATCAAATCTTCTTCAATCCTTTTTAATTATAAAACGGTTGATAACTACCTAATCACGTTAATAAATGTCCCTAAGTCACTTTTTAATTTACCAATAAATAATTTATTATAATATTTTATAAATAGATAATTCTAAGCAGCACAGCCTAATGGAATATATCCAAACTCTTATTTTTAGAATTTAGTGTACTAACAGTCAATTAGTTATTAAAAATGTCTAATTAAATTATAACACTCGTAGTAGCTATACTATTGATTGTATCTTTTAGAAATAATAATTTTAGAAATGTAGTTAATCGGGTTTATTTGCAATTATATTCTATTTTATAAGTAGAGGACCTCACCTGTTTGTAAAAATGATTTCTATTATTTTGGATAATAGCTACAGGAATAATACTAAGCAGTCGCTAATATTTTAAAATAGCGCTATTTGCTATGAAGTTTCTATTTGCGCAGCTTTTTTATGTAAAAGTCTGGTGAGTTTTATAGAAATATCAGTGAAGATAATTTTAGCATTGCCGTTTCTTTCTATGTGATAAATTGCTGTTTCTAATTCTTCTGTAATAGCTAAAATATTATTTTCATGTATAAAGGGCGCAAACTTTTTTAAGTTAAAACCATCTACATGAATTTTCATAAATGCCAAGGCTTCTACGCCATAATTAATAAGCAATGCTTGGCGTATAATGGCAATACAGTACTGTAAAAATTTCTTTTGTGTTTCTCTACCCGTTTTGTTTAGTTCATCGCTCCATAAAATAAGCTCATGAATGGCTGCTTTATTTCCTTTTGCTTTAAAAGCGCTTCGTACCCATTGTACAAACCATTTTTCAAAAACTAAATCCTCAGAATCGTTTCTTAATAAATCTAATGCCTTATTATAGTTGCCGTTAGCCTCTTGTGCAATGCGTAAACTCTCCTGCGCTGTTGCTCCTTCCTTTTCTAATGCCACAGTTACTACAGCTTCCGACAATGGCGGAAAATGCAATGTTTGGCATCTAGACTTTATGGTTTGTATAATTAATTCTTCATTCTCACAAAGAAGCAGTATTACTGTGTTTTTTGGCGGCTCTTCTATAAGCTTTAATAATTTGTTGGCCGCTGAGGTGTTCATTTTTTCCGCCATCCAAATTATAAGAACTTTGTAACCGCCTTCATATGACTTTAGGAAAAGTTTTTTTACGATTTCTTGTGCTTCATCTACCCCTATTTGCCCTTGCTTTTTTTCAATCTCTATAGCACGGTACCAGTCAAACAAATTTCCATAGGGCTGCTCCTTTAAAAATGTAAGCCATTCCTTTGTATAATGATTACTTACAGCGTGAGATTTTACTTTGTCTGAGTTGGCTACAGGAAATGCAAAATGAATGTCTGGATGAGCGAAGGAATCAAACTTAATATTGCAAGCACTTTTTTTATCTACAGGCATGCTTGCGCTAGTTGTCTGGCATAAAATATAACGAGCGTAGGCTAATGCCATTGGGAGTAAACCAGTACCTTCTGCACCTACAAATAATTGGGCATGAGGAATTCTACCAGCATCTGCACTAGAACTCAAATGATTTTTAATATGCGGAAGTCCTAGAATATCATCAAAATACATACATTCAAATATAGTTTTTTTACCAGCGCCATACTATTTACTTACTAGATTCTAATTAATAGAGCCTGTGGTTTTTTACCCATTTTTTAATCTTTACATTTGTTCACTAAATTCAAAATTGAAACATGAAAACAGTAGACCATTATAATTTTAAAGATAAAAAAGCACTTATTAGAGTAGATTTTAACGTGCCTTTAGATGAAAACCAAAAAGTTGTAGATACAAACAGAATAGAGGCTGCAAAACCTACCATTATTAAAGTGTTAGAAGATGGTGGTAGTGCAATTCTTATGAGTCATTTAGGTAGACCAAAAGGAGTTAAAAACCCTGAGTTATCTCTTAGGCATTTATGCGATACCGTTTCTGATATTATTGGAGTTACTGTTAAATTTGTACCAGATTGTGTTGGAGAAGAAGTGGAACATGCAGTTGCAGCATTGAAAAAAGGCGAGATACTTTTATTAGAAAACTTACGCTATTATAATGAAGAGGAGCAAGGAGATGAAAAATTTGCAAAGCAGCTTTCTAAGCTAGGAGATGTTTATATAAACGATGCTTTTGGTACGGCTCATAGAGCACATGCGTCTACTACCATTGTTGCTAATCATTTTTCTGATAACAAATTCTTTGGATATTTATTGGCTAAGGAGATTGAAGCTATAGACAAGGTAATGCAGACAGGAGAGAAACCAGTATTGGCCATTTTAGGTGGTGCAAAGATTTCCTCTAAAATTACTATTATAGAGAATATTTTAGACAAAGTAGACCATCTTATTATTGGTGGTGGTATGACGTATACCTTTATTAAAGCACAAGGTGGTAAAGTAGGTGAGTCTATCTGCGAGGATGATAAAATGGAATTAGCATTAGACATCTTAAAAACTGCTAAGGAAAAAGGTGTAACAGTTCATATTCCTGTAGATGTTATTGCAGCAGATGATTTTGATAACGGTGCAAACACAAAAATAGTTGCGGTAGATAGCATTCCTGATGGTTGGCAGGGATTGGATGCTGGTCCTCAAACATTAGAGAATTTTAAAAAGGTAATTCTAGCGTCAAAAACTATACTATGGAATGGTCCTGTAGGTGTTTTTGAAATGGAAAATTTTGCTAAAGGAACAATTGCAGTGGGTAATGCCATAGTAACAGCTACGGAAAATGGTGCATTTTCTTTAGTAGGTGGTGGAGATTCTGTTGCCGCTGTAAAACAATTTGGTTTTGAAAATAAAGTAAGCTACGTTTCTACAGGTGGTGGTGCTATGTTAGAAAGCTTAGAAGGAAAAACACTTCCTGGTATAGCAGCTATTTTAGCATAAAGATATCCTAGTTATACTTTACCCATAGAGATAATTTCTTAACTCTATGGGTAAATTTTTTTACCTAATTTTAATTTTATGATACATCTACCTTTACGTTGTATAGTACTTGTTTCCTTATTTGCTCAAGTACAAATCTTATTAGCGCAGCAACCAGATTCTTTAAAAAGACAAATCATAATTGACAGTGTTCTTGTAGATAGTATCGCCAAACCTATTGTTAACAGCATACAAGACAGTCCGTTTAAATTACTTCATTTAGATGCTTCTAAGAAATATAATTTAGAAGATTTGGAACAGGCGCGTAAGTATGATAGTTTATGGATGCGGGAATTTATTAAAAACATTCCTCTATTTGATGAAATGCAAGAAGAAGTACTATCGCAAACGCCTTTGAACCCAGAAAGTCTGATTTGGAATACTGACACCTTAAAACTACGCTTAGAACGGCTAAATGCCAAAACACCATTTAATATTACCTATAACCCTAGTTTAGAGGCAGTCATAAAATCTTTTGTTGTTAGAAAAAGGAATTTAATGGAAAAAATGTTGACTATAAGTCAGTTTTACTTTCCTTTATTTGAACAGGAATTAGACAATCAAGATATTCCTTTAGAGATGAAATATCTTGCTATCGTAGAATCTGCTTTAAACCCTAAAGCTAGGTCTAGAGTAGGAGCTACAGGACTTTGGCAATTTATGTACGGTACGGGTAAGGAAATGAAACTTAAAATTAATAGCTATGTAGATGAACGTAGCGATCCTATAAAATCTACTAGGGCAGCGGCGCAGTACTTAAAGCGTTTACATAAAATCTATGATGATTGGGATCTTGCTTTGGCTGCCTATAATTCTGGGCCTGGAAACGTAAATAAAGCTATTAGACGATCTGGTGGGCAAAAAAATTATTGGAATATTAGAAGAAACCTACCTAGAGAAACAGCGGGTTACGTTCCAGCATTTTTAGCAACAATGTATGTTTTTGAATATGCAGATCAGCTTGGTTTGAAAAGAAGTCCTGTTAAGCAGGCATTTTTTGAGACAGATACTGTTCATGTAAAAAGCTTTATCACCTTTGACCAAATTGCTAAGTTGATTGATGCAGATGTGGAAGAGCTAAGGGTTCTTAACCCCTCTTATAAATTAGATGCCATCCCGTTTATAAAAGGGGAGCAGAATGCATTGCGTTTAACATCTAAGGCTATGGGCAAATTTGTAGCTAATGAACAAGCTATTTATGCACATATTTCTAAAGAATTGAAAGCAAAAGAAAGTCCTTTACCCGCCTTAGTAAAACAGGCCAATGAAAACAGTATCCGTTATAGCGTGCGCAGTGGCGATTATCTTGGAAAAATAGCAGCCCGTTTTGGAGTAGGCGTAAGCCAGATTAAGCAATGGAATGGTATTAGAGGAACTAGCCTGCGTATTGGGCAACGCTTAACAATATATCCTAGAAATACTGTAAAACCTACGCATGCCGTAGTTAAAAGCAAATCGTTTACGCTGCCAAAAGATCCTTCTAAAATACACGAGGTTAAAAGTGGAGACTCCCTATGGACAATTTCTAAAAAATATCTTGGAATTAGTGTAGAAGATTTACAAAAATGGAATGGTCTTAGCAGTCATAACTTGAAACCAGGAACAAAGTTGAGATTGTGCAATTGTTCTTCTTAAATAGGATTACTATGAAACACTACTTATTACATCTAATTACGATCACTTTTTTATTCAATTCTTGTAAGGATGAAGTAAAGTACGACTATCTACCCCCTTCTTTAGGAGCGTATAATACACTTACTGTTGTAGTAGATAATACTCTTTGGCAGGGCGAAGTAGGGGATGCAATCCGAGAAAATTTTGCTGCTCCTGCTTTGGGACTCACTTGGGATGAAGCCCTGTTTACGATTACGCAGATACCACCCCAAGTATTCTCTGGTGCGGTACAAAATACCAGAGCCATACTGTATGTTATGGAGGATTCTTTAAATTTTGCTCATGTAAAAACGAATATGTATGCAAAACCTCAAAAGGTAGGAGTTGTAAAAGGTAGAAATACCTCTGAAATTATTGAAAATTTGAATAAGAAAGCTCCAGAGTTCATTAAAACCTTTAAGAATCAAGAATTAGGAGAAGCGCAAAAAAGATTTTCAAAATCTTTGAGTAAGGATAATAGCATAAATACGCGATTAGGAATTTCATTAAAAATACCTTCCGTTTATACAGTTGGTAGGGCAGAACCTAATTTTATTTGGCTAGATAGACAAATACAGAAGGGAACCATGAATATATTAGCGTATACCGTGCCTTGGAATACTTTTGATAACAACGAGACTTTTATACAAGATGTGGTGAAAATGAGAGATTCTATTGGTAAATTATTTGTGCAGGGCGAGGATGTGCCCGGTAGAAATAATTACATGAGCACGGAAAAAGCTTTTTCTCCATATATCTTCCCTGCCGTGATTTCTGGTAGAAAAGCAGCTGAGGTAAGGGGTATTTGGGAAATGTCTGCATATCCTATGGCAGGACCTTTTATCACGTACATCATAAATGATAAACCAAACAACCGTAAAGTGGTTTTAGAGGGGTTTACATTTGCCCCAGCAACGAAAAAAAGGGATTATATGTTTGAGCTAGAAGCTATTTTAAAAACAGTAACTTTTAGTGAGAAAATTGAACAAAACTAAACTTTGTGTTTAACTTGTTTTTAGGCTTATTTCTATAAAACCAAAAAGATCTGCAACAGTATTGTTACAGATCTTTTTGATCAAAAGTGTTCTCTAAATATTAGTCTTCCTTCTTCTCTTTTTCTGTATGGGTCTTTTTCATAGATTCGCCAATCATGTTACTTGCTGTAAAGGATGCTACCATATTATTTAGCATATCACTCCCTGCTTGTGGAGAATTGGGGAGTAGTATTAGATTTGTATTTGTTTCTTCCCCTATACTTTGTAAAGTATCATAGTGTTGTGTAACTACAATTAGAGCTGAAGCTTCTTGTGAATTAATACCAACCTTATTTAATACCTCTACAGACTCTTCCAGACCTCTTGCAATTTCTCTACGTTGGTCAGCTATTCCTTGACCCTGTAGTCGTTTACTTTCTGCCTCAGCTTTTGCTTTTTCAACTATTAAAATACGTGCTGCATCTCCTTCAAATTGTGCTGCAATCTTTTCTCTTTCAGAGGCATTAATCCGATTCATTGCCTGCTTTACTTGGGCATCCGGATCAATATCTGTAACTAAGGTTTTAATGATGTCAAAACCATAGTCAGACATAGCATCATTTAATTCTGCCTTTACTGCCAAAGCAATATCATCTTTTTTCACGAATACATCATCCAATTTCATTTTTGGGACTTCTGCCCGCACTACATCAAAAACATAGGAAGTAATTTGATCATGAGGAAAATCTAATTTATAAAAGGCATCGTATACTTTTTCCTTTATTACTTTATATTGTACAGACACCTTTAACCTAACAAAAACATCGTCTAAAGTTTTGGTCTCTATAATGACATCTAATTGTTGAATTTTTAAACTCAACCTTCCAGCCACCTTTTGTACAAGTGGTATTTTGAATTGCAACCCTGATTGTCTAATTGTACTAAACCTACCGAAGGTTTCTATAATGGCAGCGGTCTGCTGTTTTACGGTGAACACACCACTTACAATTATAAAAAGGATAATAACTACGATCGGTATTAAAAACATATTCTCCATGATTATACTATTTTTATCAGATTGTAATATTAAAAATTTAAGCAAGGAACCGTCTTTAAGAGCAAGATAAATTTAAATACCGAAAAGTATTTTAAGAAGTTATTAAACTGATCTTTAACCCAACTTCTTAATAGCAGTTTCAATTCTACTTATCGTTTCATTCTTACCAATTAACGCTATAACGTCAAAGATATGAGGGCCTTTCATATCACCAACCAATACTAAGCGGAGCGGAGGCATTACTTTACCTAATGATAGGTTTTGATTGGCTATCCAACTCTTTATATCCGTTTCAACGGCCTCGGAGTTAAATTCTCTTACTTCTTGAAAGATATCAATACTTTGCTTCAAAATAGCTGCGGTATCTGGTTTCCATTGCTTTTTAATCGCCTTACTATTATACTTTAAGGGGGCAATAAAGAAATAGTTGCTCAATTCCCAAAAATCAGAAATGAATACAGCACGCTCTTTAATTAAAGTTACTACGTTCACAATGTAATCTATTGAAAACTTTGATAACATACCTTTTGGCTGGCTATACAACTCCTTTGCAAAAGCTTCTCCTAACTGCTTTTCATCGTAAATTTGCATATATTGCTGATTCATCCACTTTGTTTTATCCAAATTAAAACGTGCACCAGCGCTATGAACGCGCTCTATTGAAAACACTTCAACTAACTGATCCAAACTAAATAATTCTTGCTCTGTACCCGGATTCCAACCTAAAAGTGCAAGGAAATTTATTACGGCTTCTGGAAAATATCCTGCTTCTCTATAACCTATTGAGTCTTTCCATGAAATAGGAAATATTGGAAAGCCTCCTTTTTCACCATCTCTCTTACTTAATTTCCCCTTACCTGTTGGCTTTAAAATTAACGGCAAATGCGAGAACTCGGGAGTATCCCATCCAAAGGCATCATATAACTGTTTATGCAAAGCAAGCGAAGGAAGCCATTCCTCTCCACGAATAACATGGGTAATTTTCATTAAGTGGTCATCCACAATGTTTGCTAAGTGATACGTTGGCATACCATCACTCTTAAATAAAACTTTATCATCTAAAATATTAGAATCTATTTGCATACTTCCTCTCACAGAATCATACAATTCTATTGTTTCATCTTCTGGGGTTAAAAATCTTATAACATAGTTAGCTCCACTAGAGCGCTTAGATTTAAACTCCTCTTCTGTCATGGAAAGAGAATTACTTAATGCTTGTCTATTTTTACTATTGTAAATGAAGGTTCTTCCAGAGGACTCTAACTCCTTTCTTTGTTCGGCTAATTCCTCAGTAGTATCAAAGGCGTAATACGCTTTACCTAATTCCACTAGCTTTTCTGCATACTCTAAATAAATAGCTTTTCTTTCGCTTTGCCGATAGGGACCATAATCTCCTCCTTTCTTAGGAGATTCGTCAAATGTTAATCCACACCAAGCTAAGGCGTTTACTATATAATCTTCTGCTCCTTCAACATACCGATTTTGATCCGTATCTTCAATTCGAAGAATAAAATCTCCATGGTGCTTTTTAGCATATAAATAATTGTAAAGTGCGGTGCGTACACCGCCAATATGTAACCCCCCCGTTGGACTTGGAGCAAAACGTACACGTACTTTCTTAGACATAATTATGAGTTGATATACAAAGATACACTTTGCCTTAATTATGAAGAAACTCCATATACAATAATAGGAGTAAGGTTCGTAAATTGAACTACTCCTATTAATTTAATAAGGAGGGGATATTATTCTAGAATTTTTACCTCTTTTTACTTTTATTAACAATGCTGAGAATAACAGGATGCAGACAAATTGTACCTTTGAATAAAATAAAATTGTTACAATGATTTCATTTAATTATGAAACTGATTTTAAACTTGACAACGAGACTAGTTATGAGACTTGGATAGGTACTATTTGTACTTCTGAAAAGTTTCTAGTTGGAGATCTCAATTTTATATTTTGTGGGGATGATTATTTATTAAATATAAATCAAACTTATTTACAGCATGATACCTTTACGGACATCATTACTTTTGATTACAGTATAGACAAACATTTAAGTGGAGATATTTTTATTTCCACAGAGCGCGTTTTAGATAATAGTACTAAATTTTCTGTTTCCTTTGCCAAAGAATTACTAAGAGTTATTGCTCATGGTATTCTTCATCTAGCAGGTTTTAAGGATAAGGAAGAAACCGATATTCTCATAATGAGAGCAAAGGAGAACGAAAAAATAAAAATGTTCCACGTGGAACAATAAGATTATGTTTGGAGAAATATACGATGTTATTGTAGTAGGAGGAGGGCACGCAGGAGCTGAAGCAGCAGCAGCGGCAGCTAACATGGGGTCTAAAACCTTGTTAGTGACTATGAGCCTTCAGAACATTGGTCAGATGAGTTGTAACCCTGCAATGGGTGGTATTGCCAAAGGTCAGATTATAAGAGAAATTGATGCATTAGGAGGTTATAGTGGTATCGTTTCAGATCTATCTGCTATCCAATTTAAGATGCTTAATAAATCTAAAGGGCCTGCCATGTGGAGTCCTAGAACTCAAAACGACAGGATGCGCTTTGCAGAGGAGTGGCGCCTAGCTCTAGAGAAAACACCAAATGTGGACTTCTATCAAGAAATGGTCTCTGCTCTATTAGTGGAAAATCACAGAGCGGTTGGTGTAGTAACCTCTTTGGGTATTAAGATTAGGGCAAAATCTGTAATACTAACCAACGGTACTTTTCTAAACGGTCTTATTCACATTGGTGAAAAACAATTAGGCGGGGGCAGAGCAGGCGAAGCAGCAGCAACGGGTATTACAGAACAGCTTAGATCTTTAGGATTTGAAAGTGGGAGGATGAAGACGGGTACACCGCCTAGAGTAGATGGTAGATCTTTAGATTACTCAAAAATGAGTATCCAACCTGGAGATCCAATTCCTGGAAAATTTTCATATTCAAATACATCTAAACTTGCTCATCAACGTAACTGCTATATGACTCACACTAGCCAGCAGGTTCATGATATCTTAAGAGAGGGCTTTGATAGGTCTCCTATGTTTAATGGTAGCATAAAAAGTATTGGACCACGATACTGCCCCTCTATAGAGGATAAAATAAATCGCTTTGCAGATAAGAATAGCCACCAAATGTTTATTGAACCAGAAGGGTGGAAAACAGTAGAAGTTTACGTTAATGGGTTTTCAACATCGTTACCAGAGGACATCCAATTTAAGGCGTTACGGTCGGTTGTAGGCTTTGAGGCTGTAAAATTCTTCAGACCAGGATATGCTATTGAATATGACTTTTTCCCGCCAACGCAATTGAAGCATACATTAGAAACTAAAAATATAGAAAATCTTTACTTTGCAGGTCAGATAAATGGAACTACGGGATACGAGGAAGCAGCATCTCAAGGTTTAATAGCTGGTATTAATGCGCATTTAAAATGCAATGAAAAGGATGCTTTAATACTAAAAAGAGATGAAGCCTATATAGGAGTTCTCATAGATGATTTAATAACTAAAGGTACGGAAGAACCTTATAGAATGTTTACATCTAGAGCCGAGTATAGAACCTTACTGAGACAAGATAATGCAGACTTAAGACTAACCCCAATAGGTTATAAAATTGGTTTAGCCTCTAACGTGCGCTATGAGAATATGAATAAAAAATTAGAGAACTCTAATTCATTCATTAAGTTTTTCAAGGAGACCAGTATTCTGCCCGCTGAAATTAATCCTATTTTGAGAACTGTAAATTCAGCAATTGTAAAACAATCCGATAAGCTGTACAAATCGTTCTCACGACCTAACGTTACTATGAGTCATATGTTAGAATTGAATGTGGTTGCTGATTATGTAAGAGAGCACAATTTAAATCACGACGTACTCGAGCAAACCGAAGTACAGGTTAAGTATGCTGGCTATATTGAAAAGGAGCGGGTTAATGCAGACAAATTAAGCCGTTTAGAAAATGTGACTATTCCTAGAAATTTCAATTATACAAAGCTAAAATCATTGTCCTTTGAAGCTTGTGAAAAACTAACGAAAGTACAACCAATTACTATTTCACAAGCCTCCAGAATTAGCGGAGTTACACCAAGTGATATAAGTGTATTACTAGTTTATATGGGTAGGTAATTGTTCCACGTGGAACATGTAATCTCATATTTCAATGCAATTTTCACCCTTAGTATATTTGAAATGAAAAAGTACCTATCTACAAAAGATTACTTTTATTCGAAAGAATCATTTGATCTACTTTATGACGAAGATCTAGATATACTCGTCACTAGCCCCATTCCTGAGAATTTAGATTACTACTACAATAGTGATGAATATATTTCTCACACTGATGGAAAAAGAGACCTCATTAGCAAGGTCTATAATTGTGTTAAAAAAAATCAGTTGCTAAAAAAAGCGAAATTAATTGAAGTTCATAGTTCAAAAGGAAGACGATTGTTAGATGTAGGAGCCGGTACAGGTGATTTTCTAAATATCATGAATTCTAGAAACTGGATTGTTGAAGGTGTAGAACCCAGTAAGCAGGCAAGAGCAAAAGCAATAGCGAAGGGGATACAACTAAATGAAAATCTAAGTTCAACTATAACTAATAAATATGATGCAATTACTCTCTGGCATGTTTTAGAACACCTCCCAAATTTGAAAGATGATATTAAACTTTTATCTAATATTTTAGATAAAGATGGTGTTCTAATAATTGCACTTCCTAATTATAGGTCTTGGGATGCTAAAGAATATCAAGAACACTGGGCCGCCTATGATTGTCCCCGGCATCTCTGGCACTTCTCTCAACAATCTATAATATCCTTATTTAAACCATATGGTTTAAAGCTGATAGCTATGAAACCAATGTTATACGATGCTTATTATATATCGCTACTTTCAGAAAGATACAAGACGGGCACTAGCAATTACCTAAGAGCTGTGTTGAATGGTACTAGATCAAATATAAATGGTTTCTTTAATAAACAGTATTCTTCACAAATTTACATCCTAAAAAGATAAAAGTCATATAAGCCCCGCTAGCTATCTTTTTTAGTTCCAAGTTACAAATTAGCATAGATGACTAAGTTATTGCCGTAAAAACTCTTATTTAGCTCTGATCTTGATAGTTATTAATTATCTATTTTTATTAAATGATATTTTTTATCTATATAATAAAAACTAAATTGATTTTATACCTCGTCAAGCTTTAGTATTTTTATGATTCATAAATACAAACAAATGAAAAAAATTATTTTAGGTTTATCTATCCTTGCTTTTATGTCTTGTGAACAGGATAAAATTGGTTTTGTAGATAATGTTCGTTTAATGAATGAATATCAACAGAAAATTGACATTGAGTCCAAGTTTAAGATTCAAGCCGATGCACTAAAAAAAAAAAGAGATAGTATCTCACTAGCTTTTCAAACCGAAGCTCAAGTATTCCAAGCAAAGGCAGATAAAATGTCCAAAACAAAAGCACAACAGGAATATGCTGCTTTACAGCAAAGAGGACAATTTATTGGTCAGCAATTACAACAAGAAGATCAAAAACTTCAAAACACTGGACAAGTCGAAATGGATAGTATTATCTCAAAGGTTAAAAAAGAAATTAAAACTTTTGGCAAATCTAATAACTACACATACATTCTTGGCGGCGGAGATGGTGGTAGTGTACTATACGGTAAAGAAGCAAGAGATCTTACAGATGAAGTAATTACATTATTGAACAAGAATTATTCTAAATAAACAAGTTGGTTAGGGTGTAATTGGTGATAAATTATACCCTATTCTACATTAGCTATATGTTCTAATCTTTCCTGAATATTAAAACTACTATTAGGCATCAGGCCTTTAAGTATTAAAACTACGCCACAAATAAACAAAACAAGGCCCATTCCACGCTTTACAAGCCTTATTCGCTTATTAGTTAATTTATTCTTGAGTTGTTTCGCTAGTCCAATTTTAATTAAATCTATAAGAAAGTAGGTAAGCAACATTGTAGCAAAAAATACCTTTAGTCTTGTTGGATCATTATTCATACTAGGCCCTACTACCAAGATAACCCCTAGCCAAAATACTAAAACACCAACATTTACAAAATTTAGTAGGAAACCTTTTATGAATAAACCGAGATAATCTGCCTTTGTTATTGGAGCTCCTACATCATCAGTAATTTTATTTCCCTTCTTAAAGAAGGTTATAGTCCCGTATAGTAATAAAATAGACCCTCCGAAAATAAATAGACCAGGCTCATTACTAAGGTTTTTCAATAGTTTATAACTGCTGAAATAGGCTAACAAAATAAAAAAAATATCAGCGATAATTACCCCGAAATTAAAACATAATGCAGCTCTGAAACCTTTTAAGACACTTGTTTCCAGTAATACGAAAAATACGGGGCCTACCATAAAACTAAGTAGAAAACCTAACGGTAATGCTGCTTGTATATCCTCTAACATAGGTTCTACATTTGTTTTATACTACCTCCGAAAATAGTTTTCTCTTCTATCTTAGGTGGCTTCCCATATATGAAAACTTGACCGCCTGCCTTTACTATGACTTTTACATACTCTTTAGCAAAAATTTCTGCTTTACTACCTGCATTTACATTAATTGTGGAGAACTTAGTTTGCATATTTTTACCTTCGTAAACGCCTCCAGTATTTATTTGTATATCTTGAAAATCTGTTTTTCCTATAGTTCTTATAATTCCACCTGTTACCGCCTTTATTAGCAGCTGTTCCACAGCAGCCTCAATAAATAATTCGCCCCCCTCTTGTGCTTTCAACTCTAGGATATCTTGTACAATAACCCTATTAGCCGTTATTTTAGCATCTTCATTTACATCAATTACTATTAATTTATTGGAATAATAGAGGTCCACAAAAGTTTCATATCCCTTAAAACTATGACTTACATTCATTTTTATTTTTAGAATTCCTTCCTGATTAACGATAGAAACTGCGCTCAAAAATTCACCAGAAAGAATAGCTTTATTACTATCACTCTTTATTAAATTAACAGATAAACCATCAAAAACCTTTAGTTCTTTAAAGGCTTCCAAAGCAATAGTTAAGGTGCCTTGGTGCGCCGTAGCAAATTGATTTGTAATAAGTAGTAGAAAAATAAACCCCTTTCTCATATCTATATTGCTAAGTACTTAATGTCTGCGACTCTGTATTTTTATTCTTTCCGATAAGGGCAAAATCTAAATGTCTTTTTTCTAAGTCTGCCTTTTTTACAGTTACTATGACCTCATCTCCTAATTGATATATTTTCTTTGTTCTTTCTCCTACAACTGCATATTGCGTATCATCAAAAATATAATAGTCCCCCTTTATATCACTTATCCTTACCATGCCTTCACATTTGTTTTCAATAATCTCTACGTAAATACCCCATTCGGTTACACCACTTATTACCCCCACAAATTCCCTTTCTTCATGATTTTGCATGAATTTTATTTGCATGTATTTTATAGAGTCTCTTTCTGCACTAGAGGCTAAGCCCTCCATTTCTGAGGAATGTTTACATTTTTGTTCGTATACTTCCTCTTTGGCAGTGCTACCACCGTCTAAATAATGTTGTAACAATCTATGTACCATCACATCTGGATACCTTCTTATAGGCGATGTAAAATGCGTGTAGTAGTCAAAAGCTAGTCCGTAATGTCCAATATTATTAACAGTATACACTGCTTTGCTCATAGTTCTTATAGCAAGTGTATCTACTAGGTTTTGTTCTTTCTTACCTTTTACGTCTTCTAGCAGTTTATTTAAAGAGGCACTTATACTTTTCTTATCCTTAAAGTCTAGCTTATGACCAAACTTAGCTACTATACCATTTAGCGCTATTAATTTATCTTCATTAGGGTTGTCATGTACTCTATACAAGAATGTTTTCTTTGGTCGTTTTTTTCCTATATATTCCGCTACTTTTCTGTTTGCTAATAACATAAACTCCTCTATAAGTTTATTAGCATCTTTAGATTCTTTAAAATAAACTCCAACAGGCTCACTTTTCTCGTTCAAATTGAAGCGTACTTCTACTTTATCAAATGAAATTGCCCCATCTATCATACGCTTATTACGCATAATTTTTGCCATACGATTCATCTCTAAAGTAGCGTTTATAACCTCTTTAGAAACAGTATAACCTCCTGAATCTCTTATGGAAATATCCTCTGGAATAGTGCCTTCTCCTGTTTCTATAATATACTGCGCCTCTTCATAAGCAAAACGTTCATTAGAATTGATAACCGTTCTTCCGTACCACTGGTTTAGCAATTTAGCTTCTTTATCTAATTCAAATATGGCAGAAAATGTATATTTTTCTTCATTTGGTCTTAATGAACAAGCGTTATTAGACAATACTTCGGGTAACATAGGAACAACTCTATCTACCAAATAAACAGAGGTGGCTCTATCATAAGCTTCATCATCTAATATCGTATCTTGTTTTAGGTAGTGAGATACATCTGCAATATGTACACCAATTTCATAATTATCATTTTCAAGAACTTGAAAAGAAAGGGCATCATCAAAATCTTTTGCATCTTTAGGATCTATCGTAAAGGTTAATACCTCTCGTAAATCTCTTCTCTTCTTAATATCATCTTCCTTAATACTAGTATCTATAGCATCTGCAAAGTGTTGCACCTCTGCTGGAAAAGAGTAAGGAAGCCCATACTCTGCCAATATGGAATGTATTTCTGTATCATGATCTCCTGGTTTACCCAATACTTGGGTTACTTTACCAAAAGGAGAATCTACATTATCTGGCCAATTTGACATTTCTACAATAACTTTATCACCATTCTCTGCACCAGAAAGTTTATCCATAGAGACAAAAATATCTGTATACATTCTAAAGTCTGTAGGTCTTACAAAAGCAAAGGTTTTTTGCATATCTACAACACCTACAAAGGATATTTTACTACGTTCTAGTACTTTCTGAATATCGCCCTCTAATTTCTTCCCTTTTCTTCTAGGATAAATGTAAACACTCACTTTATCTTTATGAAAAGCCTTATTTAATTTGTTATTAGGTACAAAAACATCGTCTTCCATACCTTCTATAACTACATAAGCGTTTCCTTTACCAGTAACATCTATAATACCTTCATGACAGGTTTTTGTATCTTCTTTTACTTGGTATAAACCTCTACCAACTTCTCTTATACGTTTGGTTTCTTTTAATTGAACCAACCTAGTAATCAAACTATTTCTATCTTGAGCGTCTTCCACTCCTATTTTAGCAGCAATTTGTTTGTAATTAAAACTCTTGGTAGGTTCTTTTTCTAAGACGGTGAAAATACCTTTGGTAATCTCGTTTTTCTTATGATTTTTAGCCTTCTTATTCTTTTTGATCATTACCTACTTTTATTTAACGGGAAATTACGAATTATAATTCACTAGCTCTTTGTGCAGAAATTAGGATGATAGAAATAGCTTATTAACAATATATACTATAAAATCAACTTTTTTTTAAATTTTAAATAAATATTGGTGATTGTAATAGCTTGTTAATAGCTACTATAACTAATTTATAAATTACTTGCCTTTAAGGAAATCTAAAGCTTGTTAACAGTTAGTTAAATACTATAGTATTTGATTATCAGTTTTTTAATAGGGTTGTTAGAAGTGGTTGATAACTGGTATTAACAATTTAAAACTAATAACTACGTGTACACTAATTGTTCATTACTCTTATAATTTACAGTGAGAAGTACCTAACTTTTTTTTAAAGAATTTTTTAGGTATGAGCTAAGTTCTGTTGTAAGCAGGCTAGCAATTTAAAATACAAATTTTATAGTTCCTACTTATGAACACTTGTTCACACACTAATTAGGCTTTACAACCAACTAATGAACAATTATAAATAGTAAAATTCAAAATTTTGTTGTGAACTATACGTTTTTTGTTGTGAACTACGATAAAGTGTACATTTGCTACTATTAAGTGTACCTTTTTTCTCATTACAATAATTCAGTAAATAAAAATTTTATGAAAATAGCTATAGGAAACGATCATGCAGGTACGGAATATAAACTAGCCATAATAGGTTTTCTAAAATCTATGAACATTGCTATTATAAATCACGGTACAGATGGTACTCATAGTGTAGATTATCCAGATTTTATTCATCCTGTGGCAAAAGATGTTACCACAGGCAGTGTAGATTTTGGTATTATTATTTGTGGAAGTGGAAATGGTGCTTCTATGACTGCCAATAAACATAAAAGTGTAAGGTCTGCTTTATGTTGGACAAACGAGATAGTAACATTAGCTAGGTCTCATAACGATGCTAATATTCTTAGTTTACCATCTAGATTTATAGCACTGCCACAAGCACTAGAAATGGTTAAAACTTTTTTAAATACTCCATTTGAAGGAGGTAGGCATGAAAGAAGAATAGAAAAAATGCCTTGTTCCTAAAAGGAGGGATATATTAAAGTATATCAAACACCTTTATCTCTCTTACTTTTTTTTAGTTTTCCTATTGAAGTTGCTATTCTTTCATTTTCAAACTAATAAAGGGTACGGTTACATACGTTTATGGTTATAATTATAAAAGAGTTTAATGAATTAAGCAGTAGGGAGTTGTATGCTATACTAGCATTACGTAGTGCCATATTTGTAGTGGAGCAAGACTGCGTATACCAAGATCTAGATAATAAAGACGAAGAAGCAACACATATTATTGGCAGTAAAGATGGTAAGATTATAGCATATACTAGAATTTTTAAATCTGGTATTTATTGTAATGAAGCAAGTATTGGTAGAGTAGCTGTAGCTAAGGGTGAAAGAGCTTTTGGTTATGGTAAAGTTATTATGCAAACATCTATTGTAGCTATATCTAAAATTTACGGAGAGAAAACTATTAGAATTTCTGCGCAAACGTATTTAAGAAAATTTTATAATTCTTTAGGCTTTTTAGAAGAAGGTACCAGTTATTTAGAAGATGGTATTCCGCATATTGCTATGATTAGAAATGAGTAGCGAGTTTATCGTTCTATGGAAATTACAACTTTAATTTTTGCTATTAGACCTCAATAATTATAAGTTTATTTGGTTGAATACCAAATTAGATCGTGTACTCTAATAAATGGTATCTCTTACTATTTTAGCTATAATTTTCATTAGTTTCTAACTAGAATCTTTACATAGATGAAAAATAAAAACCTAAAATTTAATAGCAAAACAATTCACGGAGGGCAAGAGCCAGAAAAAGCCTACGGAGCAGTAATGCCACCTATTTACCAAACCTCTACCTATGCACAAACTACCCCAGGTGGGCATAAGGGATTTGAGTATTCCAGAAGTGCCAACCCAACCCGTACAGCTTTAGAAAAATCATTAGCTAGTATAGAAAATGGTACACATGGCTTAGCTTTTGCAAGTGGTTTAGCAGCTATAGATGCTGTTATAAAACTGTTACAACCAGAAGATGAAGTAATTTGTACTAACGATTTATATGGTGGTAGTTATAGAATTTTCAAACAAATTTATGAGAAGTTCGGAATTAAATTTCATTTTGTTGAAATGCAAAGTCCAGAAATTATAGGGTCTTATATAAATGAACAAACAAAGCTTATTTGGGTAGAAACGCCAACCAACCCTATGATGCATATCGTAGATATTAAAGCCGTAGCGCAGATAGCCCAAGAGCATAAAATTTTATTAGCTGTAGATAATACATTTGCCACCCCTTATTTACAAACACCCTTAGATTTAGGTGCAGATATTGTAATGCACTCCGCGACAAAATATTTAGGAGGCCATAGCGATGTGGTTGTGGGCGCATTGGTAGTAAAAGACGAAGATTTGGCAAAAGCCTTATATTTTATACAAAATGCAAGTGGTGCTATTTGCGGACCTATGGATAGTTTTTTAGTACTACGGGGTATTAAAACCTTACACGTAAGAATGCAAAGACATTGCGAAAATGGAAAAGCAATTGCGTTGTATTTAGCAAGGCATCCTAAAATAGAAAAAGTATATTGGCCTGGTTTTGAAGAACATCCAAACCACGCTATTGCTAAAGAACAAATGAAAGATTTTGGGGGTATGATCTCTTTTGTTACAAAAGGGAGTAATTATGAAGATGCCATTAAAATAATAGAAAAGTTACAGGTATTTACGCTTGCAGAATCTCTAGGTGGTGTAGAAAGTTTAGCGGGGCATCCAGCAAGTATGACACATGCAAGTATTCCTAAAGAAGTACGAGAAAAAAGTGGTGTGGTAGATGCCTTAATTAGATTAAGTGTAGGCATAGAAGATATAGAAGATCTTATTGCAGATTTAGAGCAAGCACTAGGGTAAATAACAAAATAATCTATCCATATACTAGTTGTTAAAGAGTACTCTTTTGATGGTGGTCTGAAATAAAATTTTACAATTATTTATATTATAGCGTCAAGATCTTTCAAATAGCATTATTTTAATACAATCTTTTGATAAAAATATTAATAGAAAATAATATACAGAATTATGGAAAATAAAATTAATGTTTTTATGGAGGAGGTAAAGTCTAGAAATGGACATGAGCCAGAATTCATACAAGCAGTACAAGAAGTTGCGGAAACAGTAATCCCATACATTGCAAAGCACAAAATATATAATGGTAAAAACATTCTGCTTAGAATGGTAGAACCAGAAAGGCTAATTTCTTTTAGAGTTGCTTGGGTAGATGATGATGGAGATATTCATGTAAACCGTGGGTATCGTATTCAAATGAATTCTGCTATCGGGCCGTACAAAGGGGGTTTGCGTTTTCACCCAACGGTAAATGCAAGTATTCTTAAGTTCTTAGCATTTGAGCAGGTATTTAAAAATAGCTTAACTACCTTACCTATGGGTGGTGGTAAAGGGGGATCAGATTTTGATCCTAAAGGAAAATCTGACGATGAAGTAATGCGTTTTTGCCATGCATTCATGTTAGAACTGAACAGGCATATAGGGCCTAATACAGACGTTCCTGCAGGAGATATAGGTGTAGGTGCAAGAGAAATAGGTTTTCTCTTTGGCATGTATAAAAAAATTAGAAACGAATTTACTGGAGTGCTAACAGGAAAAGGACGTTCTTGGGGGGGGTCTCTAATTAGACCAGAAGCAACAGGATACGGCACTGTGTATTTTGCACAAAGCATGATGAAAACCAAAAATCTAGATTTTAGTGGTAAAGTAGTCGTTATTTCTGGTTCAGGAAATGTAGCACAATATGCAGCTGAAAAAGCCTTGCACTTAGGAGCTAAAGTAGTAACCCTCTCAGATTCTCAAGGGTATATTTATGATAAAGATGGCATAGATGAAGAAAAACTAGCTTTTGTAATGGATCTTAAAAACGATAAGCGAGGTAGAATTTCAGAATATGTTAGTGCCTATCCATCAGCAACTTTTCATAAAGGACAAACACCATGGGAAGTTCCATGTGATATTGCATTGCCATGTGCTACTCAGAACGAGTTGGGTGGTGTAGATGCAAAAGTATTGGTTAAAAATGGTTGTGTTTGTGTAGCAGAAGGCGCCAATATGCCTTCTACACCAGAAGCCATACATGAGTTTCACCAAGCAAAAATTCTATTTGCTCCTGGTAAAGCATCTAATGCAGGCGGGGTAGCAACTTCAGGCTTAGAAATGTCTCAAAACTCTTTACGTATAAGTTGGACAAGAGAAGAGGTTGATGAAAGATTACATAAAATTATGTCAGATATTCATGACTCTTGCATCGCTTATGGTAAAGAAGAAGATGGGTATTGTAATTATGTAAAAGGTGCAAATATTGCTGGCTTTGTAAAAGTAGCAGATGCTATGATGGCGCAAGGAGTTATTTAAATTTTTAATAGTACCATAAAAGCTGTAGCCACTTAAGTAGCTACAGCTTTTTTATTTTATAATAAGTACTTTTCAAGTTCTTTATCTAGTTTACTATTCTATAAGACACATGCAAGTAACCACAAAAGCAGTTATACTTACATCTCTAAAATATGGAGATACAAGCTTAATAGTAAAGGCTTTTACAATATCAGACGGGTTAAAATCTTATTTACTTAGGGGCGTACTTTCCTCTAAAAAAGCAAAAATAAAAGCGGCATATTTCCAACCATTAATGCAACTAGAGCTAGTTGCTAGCCACCGTAATAAAGGCACTTTAGAAAGCATAAAAGAAGTAAAGGTTAGCTATCACTATAAAGCACTTCATACAGATATTACTAAAAATGCACTTGCCCTGTTCTTAGCAGAAATGCTTAGTAATAGCATACATGAAGAAGAGAAAAACGAACAATTATTTGCATTTGTAGAGGCAGCATTACAATGGTTAGACATGCATGAAAATGTAGCTAACTTTCACTTATATTTTTTACTAGTACTCACTAAGTATCTAGGCTTTTACCCAGACACTAAATTTAAAGATGCATTGTATTTTGATTTGTTAGAGGGCGAATTTGTTCTTAGAGAAACACTTAACCCAATTCTTAAAGGAGAACCCCTTTATTATTTTAAAGAATTTTTAGATGCAAGTTTTGATAGTATGGTTAGTATAAAAATGGCTAAAGAGCAAAGGAATAAGTTGTTACAATTTATTGTACTCTATTATGAGTTACATTTACAAGGTTTTAGAAAACCAAAATCTCTTGCAGTATTAAATGAAGTATTTAATTAAAATGCAGAAGATGCTATTTGGTTGTTTTGTTTTTTGGTCTTCTTTTGGTTGGAGTCAAAAGGTAATAGTATCAGATATAGACACCCATAATCCTATTGTAAATGTAGCAGTGTATACTAAAGATCTGTCCAAAATAGCACTCACAGACTTTTACGGCACATTTGATATTTCAATTTTTTCTAATACAGAGCGTATTACTTTTAAAAAAGCAGGGTATGAGGCATTTAGTACCACTAAAAAGCAAATTTTAAAACAAGGAGCTTCTGTTTTGCTAATAGTATTACCAAAACAGTTGGATGAGGTTGTTATGTCTATCTCTAAATGGGAGCAACAGAAAAAAGACATACCTAACAAGATAGCCGCTATAAGCGCCAAAGATATTGCTTTCTCCACCCCCCAAACCGCAGCAGATCTTCTACAAAATAGTGGAAAAATATTTGTACAAAAAAGTCAATTAGGAGGGGGTAGCCCCATGATAAGAGGCTTTGCTACTAATAGAGTCCTTATTTCTGTAGACGGTGTTCGTATGAACAACGCCATTTTTCGTGGGGGTAATGTACAGAATGTTATCGCTATAGATCCTTTTACAATACATAACACAGAGATAGTATTTGGTCCAGGATCTGTAATTTATGGAAGTGATGCTATTGGTGGCGTCATGAATTTTTACACTAAGTCGCCCTCTTTCAGTCAAGATAATAATGTAGCTATTACAGGGGAGGCAAACTATCGTACAGCATCAGCTAACTCAGAAAATACTTTTAATACAAGTATCGGTATAGGAAAGAAGAAATGGGGATCATTAACCAATATTACTCATTCCACTTTTCAAGACTTAAAAATGGGCACTGGCGGCCCTAGCGCTTATCTTAGAAATAGGTATGTTGTGCGCAAACAAGGAGTAGATACTATTATTACAAACCCTAACCCTAGAGCGCAGGTCCCATCAGGATACACGCAGCTAAATTTAATGCAAAAGCTGTATTATAAACCAAGTAATACTTTAGATCTACGCGGTGCTGTGTATTACTCTAAAACTTCTGATTACGCACGTTATGATAGGCTAGAACGCCCATCTAATGATGGTGTAGGATTCAAGCATGCACAATGGTACTATGGACCACAAAAGTGGTTTATGAGTAATATAAAAATGCACCATAAAGAAGATGGTTTATTTTACGATGGATTAAAAATAAGTGCCGCCTACCAAAGGTTTGAAGAAAGTAGAAATAGTAGAGACTTCGGAGCCACTTCCTTAAAAAGCACAAGTGAAAATGTAGATGCATTTCATCTAAATATAGATTTTGAAAACAAACGCACAAACAAAATAGGACTCTATTACGGAGGATCTTACCTATTTAATAAGGTCCAAGCTAGCGGAGAAATTAAAAATATAGAAACTAACGAAGAACGCACCGCTGCTTCTAGATACCCAGATGGGTCTACATGGCAAAGTGCAGCAGCGTATATATCTGGAGAATATAAACCAAACGCCACAATAACTTTTTTAGGGGGGTTAAGGTATAGCCACATTTGGGCAAATGCGGTTTTTGACGAGACTTTTTATGATTTTCCGTTTGATTACGCAACGCTAAATACAGGCGCAGTTACGGGAAGTCTTGGTTTTAGCTGGTTTCCTAAGAAAAGTTTACAGATAACAGGCAATGCGGCTACGGGATTTAGAGCTCCTAATATTGATGATTTAAGTAAAATTTTCGATACTGAACCAAGAGCAGTAGTAGTGCCAAACCCAAGTTTGAAACCTGAGTATGCCTACAATATAGAGTTTGGAATTCAAAAAAATATAGAAAATAGCGTTGTGCTAAAGTCCGCACTATTTTATACCCATTTAGCAGATGCGCTAATCCGTAGGAATTACACTTTTAATGGAGCACAGCAAATAGTATATAATGGCGAATTAAGTATAGTGCAAGCTATACAAAATGCCGCTAAAGTATATACCTACGGAGCAGAATTTAGCTTAGATGCAATGGTAACAAAACATTGGTCTTTAATTACTAATATAACTTACAGTAAGGGACAGGAAAAAGAGGAAAATGGTACAATAACTGCAGCGCGCCACGTAGTTCCGCTATTTGGAGATTTTCATGTTTTATGGAAAAATCAACAGTTAAAGGCAGACTTTTTTATTCAATATAACGGGGCAATTGCTTATAATAATTTAGCACTTTCAGAAAGATCAAAACCTTACATTTACACGCAAGATACCAACGGAAACCCATACGCACCAGCCTGGTACACCATTAATTTTAGATCTAGTTATAGCTTTAAAAACCACTATCGGTGCTCCTTAAATTTAGAAAATATGACCAATAATAGGTATCGTACTTATTCTTCTGGGATATCTGCCCCAGGAATTAATTTTATTCTTGGGCTGGGCTATTCTTTTTAGTGGGTTTATAGATTAATGTATTAGGAAGAAGGGTATACCTTTAATATTTTGTGTTATGTAGTTTAGTAGCGCAATACCAAGAACCGTATGGGAAGAAAAAAGATGTTTGATAAAGTACCAACCCACGATAAATTGATGATACCAACTTTGGAAGCTCTCAAATTATTAGGAGGTTCTGGCTCCATAGATGAGATAAATGAAAAGGTTTATAAAGTAGCTAGAGTTGATGATAAAATATTAGAAGTACCTCATGATGAAAATGGAGTTCAATCTAAAATTGAATACCGATTATCTTGGGCAAGAACTTATTTAAAAAAATATGGATTAATAGACAATTCTTCTCGTGGGGTTTGGGCTTTAGTTGATAATGAAATTGACACGACTAAATTAAATGCTGACGTAATACTAAAAACCGTTAGAGAACAAGTCAAAAAATTGGAAACAGACAAAAAGCAAACCAAAAAAGAAATCGAGAAAGAAATAGAAGACGAAATTGATTGGAAAGAAAATCTAATTTCAGTGATCTTAAAAATCGAACCTTCTGCTTTTGAGAGACTGTGCCAAAGAATTTTAAGAGAAAGTGGATTTGTTCAAGTTGAAGTTACTGGAAAATCAGGTGATGGTGGGATTGACGGAAAAGGGATAGTCCGTTTAAACGGATTTTTGAGTTTCCATGTGTTTTTTCAGTCAAAGAGGTATAAAGGTTCTGTTGGGTCTGGAGATATAAGAGATTTTAGAGGAGCAATGCAAGGAAGAGCTGATAAGGGTCTTTTTATTACAACAGGTAATTATACCAGAGAAGCAATTAAAGAAGCTACAAGAGATGGAGCTCCGCCAATTGATTTAATAGATGGAGATTTATTGTGTGACAAGTTAAAGGAATTTAATCTTGGAGTTAAAACAGAACTTATCGAAGAGGTTACAGTAAATGCCGAATGGTTTACGAAAATATGAATAAAAACTGTGGCTAACATAATTCGTATATAGCTCATCGTTAATTAGTTGCTATAAAAATTTAAGGCATGTAGCGTATTCGGAAGATCTTTTTAATGAGGTTTATTAAATTAAATATTCAGCTTGAATTTGATAGAAAAATATTGCTACCGGATAGTTATAAGGCCTTTGTGCGTAAGCTAAAAAATAGTCATATAAAGGGAAAAAGCACATCCTACGCCTAAAAAAAAAGCTGAACAACAAATATGTCGTTCAGCTTCCATTAGAAATTTATATCTAAATAGATTGTTTAATCTAAAATAAAAACAAACTCATTCTATCTTAAAAGTTGTTCTTCTATTTACAGCATGTTGCTCTGCGGTACACCTTACACTTCCTTTACAATCGTTTGCTAAAGCAGTTTCGCCTAATCCTTCACCTCTAATACTGTTTTCAGAAATACCGTTCTCTACTAAGAAACGTTTGGTTTCAGCAGCGCGCTTCTCAGATAAAATAGCATTATAGTTGCTGTCACCTCTTGCATCTGTATGCGAGGCAATGCTCAAAATCTTACTAGGATTTTTCTTTAAATACTGGGCTATTTTTAAGAGCTTGTCTTTTGCTTCATCAGTAATGGTTGTCTTATCAAAGTCATAGTAAATCACCGTGGATGCAATAGCCGCCTTTTCACTATTTTCTTTAGCTACCTTAATCGCAGCTATTTCTTCTTGCTTTCTATTTGCTTCTTCTAGGAGTCTTGCCTCCTTAAGTGGTTCTTTAAATACAGGTGCAGTTGTTTCTTCAAACATATAAATATCATCGCTGCCCATACCGCCATTGCGGTTAGATGCAAAGTAGCCTTGTTTTGTATTGCTATTTATAATGAATGAGAAATCATCGTTTACACTATTTATATTGTCATCTAATTTTAGTACTGATGCAACCTCGCCGTTTAAAGTTAAGTTGGTAACAAATACATCTAAACCTCCATTAGAGTTATGTCCGTCAGATGCAAAATATAAACGATTGTCATCAGCTACAAAAGGGAAGGTTTCTTTTTTGTCAGAATTGATAATGGGTCCCATATTTACAGGAGCACCAAGGCTTCCATCATCCGCAATATCAGAAGAGAATATATCAGATTCCCCATAGGTACCTGGCATATCTGATGCAAAATATAATTTTGTACCTTCTTTATTTAATGTAGGGTGTGCCACAGAATAGTTTTCATTATTATGAGCAATACTCGTAATAGCACCCCATTCGCCATCTACAAACAAAGCTTTTAAAATTTGAAGTCTACTCTTACCTTCCTTATCCTTTTTAAAGCCCTTCTTAAAGTTATTTCTAGTAAAATACATTACGGTACCATCCTTAGAAAATGTTGCAGAAGACTCGTGTGCTTTTGTATTTAAGATTCTTGTAAATTTGGTTGCATTGGCACTTTCATCACCTTTATTTACCTCATAAAGATTAGAAAAAGCTTGATCGTATTCTACAGAAACATGCTTAGTAATACGCCCTGTATCTCTAGCTGTAGAAAATACAAGTCCTTCTTTATAAAAAGCAGGTGCAAAATCGGTAAATTTTGAGTTTAGTGTAGTTGGTTGTACGGTATAAGTGCCTGTGCTAATAGGTAAAGCTTTGTTTGGCGCAACCTTCTCTTCTCCAGTAATGGCTTCTTTTACAACAGTTGGTTTAGAAAGTGTTATAGTTGATTGTTGCGCTTGGCCGTAAGCAGATAGTGCAATAGCTACTAGTAGTAGCCCAGTATTTTTATATTTCATAATTTTAAAAGAATCTAGGGTTGGATATTCCGCGTTGTTTGTTTAAGAACTCATATCTAAGAAAAACTTCAAAAGAACCGTCATTAAAAGAGGTACTTCCTAAGGCAGTTGTTTCTTTATCATAAGCAAGCCCTACCATAAAAGAATCGCTTACTTGCAATCCTACTAAGGCACTAACGGCGGCATCCCATCTGTAAGCTGCACCAAAAGAAAATTTATCTTTTAATAGAAAAGATGCAGAAAGATCTGCTTGTAACGGCGCACCGCTAACAGCTTTTATTAATGCAGCAGGCTTCAGCTTCCAATTAGGGTTAAGATCAAAAACATACCCCGTTATAAAGTAGATATTCATACGTTCTTCTGCAATGCCACTTGTACTTCCTGTATTCCCAGAAGTATCAAAATGTTCTGTTTGCAGAAAGTTTGGAATAGATAGTCCTGCATAGAATTTATTTGTGTGATAATAAATACCTCCGCCAAAGTTGGGTGAGAATTTTTTATCAATATTCATTGGTGCTGCAGCAGAACTTTCTGCAGAGTAATTTTGAAGTTTGGTAAAGTCTACATTTAGAAAATGTCCACCAGCCTTTATTCCAAAAGACAATTTCCCGTCTCTAGAAGTTGGTATGGTGTACGAGAATGCAGCATCAAAATAAGTGTCTTGATTTGTACCGTTCCCTATCTCATCGTTTACAATAGATAAACCCACACCTACACGCTCTGAAACGGGCGTATGAAAGTTTACTGTTTGTGTGGTAGGGGCGCCGTCTAAGCCAACCCATTGAGAACGGTGTAGTGCGGCAATACTTAATACTCCTCTAGAACCTGCATAGGCAGGGTTTACAGAAAGGGTATTGTACATGTACTGTGTGTACTGTGCATCTTGCTGCGCTATTATACCACCAACGGCGGTAACAACAAGAAGCAAAGCGGATAGTATGTTTTTCATGTGACTTGTTTTAAATGTATTTTAATTACGCTATTATCTATTAATGTATAGGTATCCATTCTTCGTTCTACCTTGTCCATTTGCCATATATTTAATAATGTAGAAATAAGTTCCTACAGGAAGTTCTTCGTTAGATTTAATAGTTGCTCTGCCATCAGAGATGCCTCTAAAAGCGTTTCCGTTATTATCATATCCTTTTGTTTCGAATACAATAATACCCCAGCGATTATAAATTTGCACGGTATTTTCTTCAAATTGTTCAATGTTATTGATGATAAATGTGCTGTTATTCACATTCGGGTCGATCATATCATTTTCTACTTGGATATCGCATGAAGAACCTGTTGGGTAAGTACCCCCTTTAGAACTACAAGGGTCTAATGGATTTGTACCATCTGCTTGCTCACGACCGTCAAGTATTAAATCGTTATCTGTGTCTGCATCATTAGGATCTGTTCTTAAAGCCGCTTCTTCGTCATTTGAAAGTCCGTCTTCATCACAATCTGATGTTCCTAGTGCAGTACCACCTATAGAGTCACAGTCATCTAAAGGATCTGTATTATCCAGCGTTTCCTGTCCATCAGAAATACCGTCCCTATCTGTATCTATATCATTAGAATTAGTCCCTAAATCCAAATCATCCCCAGATAATATGGTAAGAATATCTATAAACGTTTCTGTACTACTATTTCCTACAGCATCTATTACAGTAATGTAGATATCATAAAGAGAGTCTACTTCTAATAGTAATGTACCACTAACTGGCGTTTCAGTTTCAGTATCAATACTCCAGATACCGTTAGCATCTGCTATGGTAGTAAAAGTAGCCCCGCCAACAATAATACTTACCGTGGCATTTGCTTCTGCCGTTCCTGTAATTATAGGGGTAGTATCTTCTGTTGTTTGGGCATCTACCGTTCCTGCAACTGGTGCCGTAGCATCATAAAGCACAGTACGTGTAGCTTGTGTTGCTATGTTTCCTGCAATATCACTTACATCTGCGGTTATTATATTATCGCCAGGTATTAAATTTTGAATAGCTGAAGTGGTTATAACAAGCTCCCATAAACCGTTGGTGACAATTGCGGTATAAGTTTCCCCATTTAAGGAAACTTGTACTATCTGATTATTCTCAGCATCTGTTGTGCCGTTTATAATAACATCGTTTGTTGCTTCTGCAGCGTTAATACGATCATCAATAGCTATTGTACCAATAGTAATTGATGGTGCTGTAATATCTGCATCATCATCTCTGTAATCTACTTCACCCGTAGTTATGTTTTCTACGTTAGGAAGTAAAGAGGGGTCGTCTATAAATCCGTTAGGATCTGCATAACCTGTTGTTTGGTCAATAGCGTCATCTAAACCATCTCTATCAGTATCAGTATTTAATAGTATTAAGCCAGCTTCTAGTGTATCATTATTACCTTGATTATCGCTATCAAGATCTAGGTAGTCTGGGGTATCTGCCCTATCTGTATTTACCGGCGTAATACCACTTAAGAAAGCTGAATTTATACCATTGTTTAATACATATGTAGCGGCGTCGTCATTATTTGATGCAATATATCCTAAGGTAGGTTGCGCCTCAACAGTGTCTGGTATACCATCGCCATCTGAATCTAAATCTAAGTAGTCTTTTAAGGCATCATTATCTGAATTAGGACATAAATCGTTATTAATTACTTGTACTTCACTAACATGAAGGTTTGCATCCCCAACGTTATTTCCAGATAATTGTATTCTTACATACCTGCCCGAAACACTTGGTGTAGGTATTCTAGTAGATGTTACATTAGCTGTATCACCATATTGGTAAACAAATGTCGCATTACTAATTGATTTATTTATATCTAAACCATTAGCGCCCATTTCAAAAGGTGTTGTTGCTATAAGAACATAAGCATTGGATAATCTCCGTTGTATAACCACGCTACCTGATCTGTTGTAGATAATTAGTTCGCTTATATTTTGAACGGATCCTAAGTCAATATTTAACCAATCTGTAGTGTCAATACCGTTTAAGGTATGATTGTGTGTAGCTAAATCTCCATCTATAGCATTAGAAGCTACTGCATTTGAAAGATTTTCTGAGCTTTGAGTTGCGGTAGCATTAAGAGCAAGGTTGGTGCTACTTAAAGGGCACTCTATTGCGTCTAAAATTCCGTCGTTGTCGTCATCAAGATCACAACCATCAGGAACCCCATCATTATCAGTGTCTATATCATCATCAAACCCTCTACATATATCTAAGCTATTAATAACTCCATCATCGTCATTATCACATTGGTCGCTTGTAACACTGTTATTGTATGCAGAGATATTACTCTGGCTAGCACCAGCAAGTAAGGGAATTCCAGTACTTGAGTCTACGTTGCCTTTTAACGTGCCGCTCGCAGTAATGTTTGCCAATGTGAAGCCGCCATTGCCTTCTAAAGCGTCTGGGCAACCATCTCCATCAGAATCATTGTTTAAATAGTTGGGTATACCAGCGCTATTAGAGCAAGCAGTTTCCATTAATAAAATGTCATCTAAAAAGAAGTCATTTCCACCGCCACCTCTGGCATTATTTTTAAGGATTAAATCAACCGTAGTATTAGCACCAGAATTGAAAATTAAAGAATATTTTTTCCATCCTTTTTCTTTAACGTCCCCAGTAGTTTTACGAGCAATTAATGAGCCCGTAGAGGATTCAATAGCATATTGAATATTAACATCTGTAGTGTTTCTTGCGGTATTAGTAGAGCTTGCATAAAAAGAAAGTATATAAGTAGCCTGCGGTATTAATCCGCTTATTTGTCTTTTATATAAAACGCCTGGTTGAAAAGAGGCATTTATCACAAGCACTCTACCATTAGTATCTCCTGTATTATCTCCAAACCTACCTTGGTAAAACCAACCTTCTGTTAGTGTTTTCGGGTTTGCAACTGCATACTCGCCATCATTTATATCGCCAGTAGCATCCTGATAAGTGTAGGTTGCAGTACCAATATACGGTGTAGTTGTTCTTGCACCCGTACCAAAGGTTTCATTTAGTAGTATCGTTCCCGCTTGGGTGCATTCGTCTGTATCTAAAATACCATCATTGTCATTATCAAGATCACAGCCATCTGGCACACCATCATTGTCATTATCTAAAGCATCATTAAAACTATTACATCTATCTAAAGAATTTATTACACCATCCCTATCATCATCATTACATAGGCTGCCCTTTACACTACTATTGTAAGCAGAAATATTATTTTGTCCAATACCTGCTAACAGTGGTATTCCTGAAATAGGATCTACACCACCTTTTAAAGTACCGTCTGTATTTAAATTAGTGTAGTTAAATCCACCATTGCCTTCTAAAGCATCTGGGCAACCATCTGCATCTGAGTCTGTATTTAAATAATTAGCACTACCATTTATTCCTGTACAAGAATTTTGCGTTAATACAATATCATCTACAAAAAAATCATTACCGCCACCACCTCTAGCGTTATTTGTTAAAGTAATAGTTATCGCATTACTTGCGCCAGAATTAAATACAAAACCATATTTCTTCCATCCCTTTTCATTAATATCTTTCGTAGTATTTGAGGCAAATATTGCTCCGCTAGAATTCTCAGCAGTATATTTTATATTTACCCTTGTGGCGTTTCGTGAAGTATTTGTAGAGCTAACCCAAAAAGAAAATATGTACGTAGATTGTGGTACCAAACCAGTTATTTGTCTTTGGTATATTATGCCTGGGTTATAAGAGGCGTTAATAACAAGTGCTCTTCCATTAACGTCTCCTGTTCTATCTCCAAACCTGCCTTGGTAAAACCATCCCTCTGTAAGAGTCTTGGGATCTGCTACTGCATATTCACCATCATTTATATTGCCAGAGGCATCTTGGTATCTATAGGATACAGAGCTAATATAAGGACTGGTTGTTCTTGAACCCACGCCAAAAGTTTCATTCATGACGGTAGTTCCGTTATTGGGACACTCTAGAAAATTAGGAATACCATCATTATCCATATCTTGGTCTTCACCATTTGGCACACCATCATTATCAAAATCCGCAACTGGATCGAAAGAATTATAAAATGCTGTAAAATTAGCAAAGCTATATTCCTTATTTTCAATTGCGCTTAAATAGGAAGTGCCTAACAGGGCGCAAACTATCAAGATTAAAAAATTAAAATTTGTTTTGTTGTAATACTTTTTCATGGTAATAAAATAAGATTATGCTAAATAACTTTGGGAATAAATATTTCGATTGAAAAGCCCTGTAGAGGGCTAATCTTAGTTAAGTGTTTTTCTTATGAATATTAATAAGACACAATTTATAATTAGAGGTTACTACGAATGATATATATTTAAAAAATGAACTAGTCATAAATTGATTTATATTGATTTTAAATCTGTTAGGAATTTGAATAAACATATAATTAAGATTTTGCAAGCAGTTTAAATAATATACGTAAGTAGTATTTCTAGTAGAGAAACAAAGGTATTGACAACACATAAAATAATCTGGTAAATGTTGCAAAACGCAGTTTAAGTATAGATGATTAGTGATAATCTTGTGGCGAGTGGGAATTTGTTAAAAAAGCTAAGAAAAATAGTGCTATAATTTTCCTACAAAATGAATAATATCTGTACTACTTTAGAGTGAGAATGCTGATTTCTAACTAGATAACTTCCGAAAAAAAAATTATAGTAGGATAAGATTGTGTTAGTTAAAAATAGTAATTTATTCTTCAAAATATAAAAATTTTTTGCTTTTAAAAGGGTTCTGTTCTTTGGTAGGGTAGCTATATTGTTACTAAAAATATGACGTGTTTAGCAATATGTTGTATCATTAGAAAGTTCTTTTTAAACAAAAATATTAGAAGAATAATCCGTAGGATAAATAATATATAATTTAAGTAATACCAATTTAACTAAAACATGTCGCTAATAGCATTATTGTAATGATAATTGCTAGTGATTGATTTTATGGTTTCTTTGCTCATGTTCTTCACAGTTTGATGTATCCATCGCTTCAATTCCTT